>JGI20155J14468_10001481_pt1 | contig 18385 bp, 20 predicted proteins | sample COG_05_FD_14468 | JGI IMG/M metagenome (IMG submission 14468) | reverse complement strand
GCCCCAAAGAGGCTTCACGAATACAGACCATTGCCTTCTTGCCGATGCGGTTCAAACCATCGCCAAGACCAACGGTGGTCGTGGTCTTACCTTCACCCGCTGGCGTTGGATTGATGGCGGTCACCAAGATCAACTTGCCATTCTTACGGTCTTGAACGGAATTGATGAAAGACTGGCTCACTTTGGCCTTATCGTGGCCGTAAGGCAGAAGATCTTTGCTCTCGATTCCAATCTTTGCGCCAATGTCCTGAATGAGGGCTTTTGAAGCACCGCGTGCAATTTCAATATCCGATTTATAGCTCACTTTACGTCTCCAATGTGACCGCTTGATCAAAGTATACCGTTGCATGTACCGCCATCTGCGACAAAGTAGCAGAGTAAATCCGACATTTGCACTCGCGTGTGCGGCAGCCGATTGACCTCGATGGGGTTCATTGGAAACCCCTGCTTCAACTTTGAAACTTATTTGCTAACATTGTGGGATAAATAGTGGAGACGTCATTGCAGCGATTCATTTTCATTGTGCACATAGCTATGCTGATTGGTGCCGCATATCTTATTCTTTGGATCACCTAGGCCAAAACGGGCGGCAAGGCCTATAGAAGGCGGGCTTGCCCATCCGCCTGCCAAGCGCGTTGCACAGGGCAGTGCAGGCGCAGCACATCGCCCAAGGCCAAGTCGCCATGTCGCTCGACCCAGGCGGTCACGCCGCGCTTGCCCTTGGCATGGGCTTTAAAGGACTTCCCTTGCCCGGGCAGATCCCGCTCAATGGTCATGCCGACCTGATGGCAAGGGTGGTTTTGCATATCCACCACCAAAGTCGTGCCTTGCTGTGCCTGAAGCCGTGAAGACGGCGGGATATGGGAAAAATCTCGGCATCCCGACACCACCATCGTCGCCCCAAGCCATTGGGGATTGAACTGCGCCAGCCCCATATCGCGCGCAATCTGGTCTATTTCTTCCTGGCTAACGATGCTCAGCTGCCGCACATTGATGATGTCCGTGCCACGCGGATGCTGTTGCAACACACGGCTGTCTGAGGCGCGTGTCCGGCCTCGATGCGCCGCCCCCACAACCCCATCCCAATCCAATTGCAGCCGTTTGCGCGGCTCTGTCTCGATTTCAATTTCGCGCCGATGCGTGACCACGCCCAGCCAAGTGATGGTGAGGTAAACATCTGTTGCTTCCAATGCAGGCATCGCCGCACCTCCCCAAAAAAAGCCCCCGCCTTTGGTATAAGGCAGGGGCTCAAAGACCCTAGGCCGTGGGCTCGGGTTCCATCCCGCCGCCGCTGCTGCTGCTCGGCTTCGGCTTGGTTTTGGGAACCGCCGTCACCGATGGTGTGCCGCCCGATGTCGCGCTATCATCTTCATCGCCATCACGGTCAAGGCTCTCGCCCTCCATCACCTTTTTGATTTCCGCCCCAGTCAGGGTTTCATATTCCAAAAGGCCCTGCGCCAGATTCTCAAAGCGCTCTTTATTGTCAACGATGGTCTTCATGGCCAAGTCATAACCATTTTGCACAAAGCTGCGCACCTCAGTTTCGATCAATTCCTTGGTGGCCGCAGAGGTTGACAGGCCTGATGTCCGGCCAGAATACCCTTCCGCCGCTTCGGAATAGTCAATATTGCCAACTTTATCGGACATGCCCCAGCGCATCACCATGGCGCGCGCCAGACTTGAGGCCTGTTGAATATCGCCTGACGGGCCATTCGACACCTGATCTTCACCATATTTGAAGATCTCAGCCGCCTTGCCGGCCATGGTCATCGCCAATTCATCGTGGCACTCATCACGGTGGAAGTTGAGACGATCCATTTCTGGCAGGCTCATCACCATACCGCCGGCGCCGCCACGCGCAATGATTGTGGCTTTGTAAACCGGTTGGCATTTTGGCAAAAGCGAGCCAACCAAAGCGTGGCCTGCTTCATGGTAGGCTGTCTTCTCCAACTGCTCCTTGGTGCGCACCATGGAGCGCCGCTCTGCGCCCATAAGGATCTTATCCTTGGCCTTCTCAAAATCTTCCATTGTCACCAAACGGCGTCCAATACGCGCAGCCGCCAGGGCCGACTCATTGACCAAATTGGCCAAATCCGCACCCGAGAAACCAGGCGTGCCCCGGGCAATGATCCGCAAGTCCACATCGGGGCCCGTTGGCAATTTGCGCGCATGCACGCCCAATATTTTCTCACGCCCTCTCAGATCCGGGCTTGGAACGGTCACCTGCCGATCAAAACGACCCGGGCGCAGCAGCGCGGGATCAAGCACATCTTTGCGGTTGGTCGCCGCCACGATAATAATGCCCTCATTGGCTTCAAAACCGTCCATTTCAACCAAAAGCTGGTTGAGGGTTTGCTCGCGCTCGTCATTGCCACCCCCGTAGCCGGCACCACGCGCCCGGCCCACCGCATCGATTTCATCGATAAACAATATGCATGGCGCATTCTTTTTCGCCTGCTCAAACATATCGCGCACGCGGCTCGCACCGACGCCCACAAACATTTCAACAAAATCCGAACCGGAAATCGAGAAGAAGGGCACGCCCGCCTCACCCGCAATCGCCCGCGCCAGGAGGGTCTTACCCGTGCCCGGGGCACCTTCCAGCAATGCGCCTTTCGGAATTTTACCGCCCAAGCGGCTAAATTTTTGTGGATTCTTCAAAAAATCGACGATTTCTTCCAGCTCTTCCTTGGCTTCGTCAATACCCGCCACATCGTCAAAGGTGACATTGCCTTGCTTTTCGGTCAGCATCTTCGCGCGGCTCTTGCCAAAGCCCATAGCGCCGCCCTTACCGCCGCCCTGCATCCGGTTCATGAAATAGATCCACACCCCAACGAGAAGCATGATCGGCAGGAGCGACAAGAGGATCGATTGGAACATTGAGGTTTCTTGTGACGTGGCCGCAACGCTCACGCCTTTAGACACCAAAAGATCGCTGATCTGCGCATCACCTGGAACGATTGTGACATATTCCGTGCCATTGGCCCAGTGTAAGTGACCGTCTCCCCGTCCAGCGTGGCGCGGCTGACCTGGCCATTTTCAACCGCCTGTACAAAGTCAGAATAGGTTGTGGTGCGGCTCGAGGCTGTGCTTGCATCCCCAGAGAACAAACGAAACAGCATCAAAAGCAAGATGAACAATACAAACCAAAAGGCGAGGTTGCGTAGATTACCCAAGGGAAACTCCTATTAGAACCGCAATGTGTCGACACGAGATAGCGTCGGGCTTTGACCTAAGATAGACATCACACCGCTTTATTCAACGGGGTACTACCATTCCCAGGGCGGTGAAACCACCTTAAGCATATCTTTTGGGCCAAATTGCGCCATTGGTGCGGCCAAAAGCCTTTGCCCTTGCCACAAAGATGGGCTGGCCAAAAGCGCCAAACGCGGGCGGCCACTGTCCCGCCACCCCGGGCATTGCCCAAGGCCAGAGGGGCCAAGCGCCCGAATTTCATATGATTTTTCAGCATTCACCATGGAGATCCGGCCATCCCAGGGCGCGCCAGCTTGCGCCACCTGCCTTTCCACCACAGAAAATTCCCGAGAAATCCGCAGCACTGTCTTGGACTGCGGTATTAGGACACATCCATGCAGGGTCACTGTTTTTTTTGCCGCAAGCGCTCTAAGCAGTGCAGAATTTCGGGGCCTATAGGGCTGACCGCTGATCCAATTGAGGGCAGCCGACACCATGCGCTCGATATATTCGCGCGGCAGGCGGCTCAAGGCCACCCGATCGAAAAGCACATCGGTGACATCAATTTGCGCCACCTGCGGCCAAAGCCCTCGCGTCGAAAATTCGAGAGCCTCTTGAACGTGGCGCATGCGTGTGGCGGTTGCGGCCAGCCTAGGGCCCGTTAATCCAAGCGCCTCTAACTCGGGCGCCGCCTGACGCATCCGCACACGCATGAAAGCCGGATCTTCGTTGCTTGGATCATTGCACCAGCCCTGCCCCTGCGCATGCAAGAAACCCTGCAAATCCTCCCTGCAGAACGCGAGCAAGGGGCGCTGCCAGTCCATGTCGCGATCTGTCCAACGCCCGCGCATTTCGCTAAGACCATCCGCGCCAGAGCCGCGGGCCAAGCGGATCAGAAAGTTTTCCGCCACATCGGTCTGACTGTGCCCCAAACAAATACAGCGGCACGCCATATCCCGCCCCCAGGCCGCCAGAGCCTCATAACGCGCGCTGCGGGCGCGGGCTTGAAGATTGGGGCCCTTGGGCAGATCGCTTATCGTTAGGGTAGTATGGGCGACGCCCAGCTTGCCGCAAAGCGCGTTGACCCAAAGCGCTTCTTCCTTCGCTTCAGCCCGCAGCCCATGGTCGACCGTGGCGGCGCACAAATGCGCCTGAGGCATGGCGGCACGCAAGGCCAGAAGCAGCGCGACAGAATCAGATCCACCCGACACTGCAACCCCAATCACCGCGTCTTTTGGCAGCGGCGCAAAGACCTCAGCGAGATGCGATGAGATGTCCTGTGGCGGCTCGAGGCTCATGGGCAGGACAGCTCGGCCTCGGCCAGCTTGGCATCGTCTGCAACCTCTGTTTGCGCATAGCGAAATTGAACTTCACTCAGGGTCAAACACCCCTCTTGCGCATTGCCCATGCGGTGAAACGACAAAGCCAGGTGATAGAGTGCCGAGGGCGCGACCTCATTGGACTCATCCATAGAATAGGCCTCTAGATAGGCCCGCGCCGCCAGACGAAACTCGGCACTGTCCATATAGGCATGTCCAAGCAGCAAATGCGCCCGCTGCGTCAGCGGGCCAATGGGAAAGGCCTTAACGAATTCTTCGAACATTTGTGCAGCACTGCCGGTGTCGCCAGACAGCAGCATGTCATTGGCGGCATCAAACTCTGCTTGCTCTGATATCGTTAATATCTCACCGGGCAGAACCAGATCCAAGCCTGAGCCCGAATCAGATCCAAGGGGGAGCGTGGCGCCCAATTGCGTCACCACACAGCCCGGTTCCATGGCGCAGATGCGCGCCTCAAGCATGGCAATTCTCTGGGTCGCATCCCGGACAATCGCAGAAATGCGGTAGGCCAGCTCTTCGGTCTGGCCGGTCAAACGCTGCAATTCGTTTTCAATGGCTGCCGTGCGATCCAACAGCGCCCCATCATTGGTAAAGCCGCCCTTTTGCGCGGCGGTCAACTCCAGGCGCAGGCGTTTGGTTTCATACAATAGACCCGCAAGATCTTGACGCATATCTGCCAAACTGTCGGCAGAGGCGGGACCAGATAGCCCCGCGATCAAAATCAATGCGCGGCCCAGATGCATCAGCTCAAGCTCTGGGTCAAAATGGTCACTGTCCGGCGGTTTTTCTCATAGCATCGCTCAGAGCTGCAAATTTCAACAGGCCGCTCCTTGCCGTAGCTGCGGGTCTTGAGCTGCAGGCCCGAAACGCCGCGCGCGACGAGGTATTCTTGCACCGACTGCGCCCGCCGGAAGCCCAGCGCGAGATTGTATTCGCGCGTGCCACGCTCATCCGCATGGCCTTCGAGAATGATGACATAGCCGGGGTTGCCGAGAAGCCATTCCGCTTGGATATCCAAAGCGGCTTTGGAGGCGGTGTTCAATGTGAATTCATCCACATCAAACAACACCGTATCGCCGACGGAATTTTGGAAATAAGCCACAGAGGTCGGATCATTCAAATCCTCAGAGCTGATTTCATTGTCGTTCCAACCGGACCCACCATCGAGCCCTGCGGTGTTGTATCCCCCATTGCTATCGGAGCAGGCCGCGAGGGTCACCATAGCCGCGAGGGCCAGATACATCGTTCTCATGTTGGTCTCCTTTCACAGAAACATAGCATCATCAGGCCCCCTAGCCTAAGGTAAAACAGGGCCCCAAGACGGATCAGACGCAGGGCTGCGCAGGTTCAAGGCGCGCAGGTTCCTGCCAGAAATATCGACCGAATACAGGCTCGGCGCGCCCTTTGGTCCTTGGGTTTCGCGGGTAAACATAATCACCCGCCCATTGGGCGACCAGCTGGGCCCCTCATCCAAGAAAGAGGCCGATAAGAGCCGTTCTTCACTGCCATCGGTGCGCATGACACCAATTCCAAAACGCCCGTTGCTTTGTTTGGTAAAGGCGATCAAATCGCCACGCGGGCTCCAGACCGGCGTACCATAGCGCCCATTGCCAAAGGATATCCGCTTTGGCGTGCCGCCCGCCACTGACATAACATAGAGTTGCTGCGTGCCGCTGCGGTCGCTTTCAAAAACAATTGAGCGCCCATCGGGGCTAAAGCTTGGGGCCGTATCAATGGAGGGGCTCGACGTCATCCGTGCCGAACGTGCGCTGGACAATTCCATCATATAAATATCGGTATTGCCGCCCTGCTCAAAGGAATAAACCACGCGTTTGGCATCGGGCGAAAACCGCGGTGAGAAGGCCATTCCATTATCCGGTGTCGGCAACCGCTTGCGCGCGGCGCTGCGCACGTTGAGCTGATAGATCTGCGGAAAACCCGTCTCCCAGCTGGTGTAGAGCACCTGCTTGCCATCACTGGAGACACGCGGCGCGAGAACGGTATTCTCATTGCCGGTCAAGAACTGCAAATTTTCGCCGTCATAATCCATGATGGCCAAACGCTTGAGCCGTTGGTCTTTCGGACCAGACTCGGAAACGAAGACGATCTTACTGTCAAAATAGGGCCCCTCACCGGTGATCCGCGCATAGACCTGATCGGCCACCTTATGGGCCATGCGGCGCACAGCTTTGGTGCTTCCGCTGAGCTGCATGCCACTGCCCAACTGCACTCCAGAATAAATATCGAAAATGCGGAACTTGACGGTCAGCCGGCCAAAGCTGGTGGTTTTGACCGCGGCGGTGACCAAGGCCTGCGTATTGATGGCGCGCCAATCAGGATAGCGCACGGGCTCGGCAAAGCTGCTGCGCTGCGCGATAAAGCGGCTTGGCGGCACTTCGCGGAACAGGCCACTGCTGGATAAATCGGTGGCCACAATGCGCGACATTTCTGTGGCAATCGTCACCGCCTCAATATTTTCCGCTTCAAACATCGGAACCGCAAAGGTCAGAGGCTCAATCACCCCATCGGTGATTTCAATACGCAGAGGTCCATTTTGCGCCATGCCCGCACCTGTCCAAAGGCCAAACGCCAAAACACCAAAATAGATCAATCGCTTCATCGCACTCTCATTTTCTCTGGGTTAAATGTTAATTCCACACGCCGCCAAGTTGCAAATTGGTCTTTCGGCAGTTCAAATCCCTGTGCGCCGCATCCTTGTATCGCACGCAGTGCGGTTTCAAAAGCCCGCTCTGCACTGATCTCATCTCCCCCCTCAAAACCAAGCATCTTGATGCTATTGGCCACGGGTTTTCCATCACGTGTCAGCTCCATCTCCACCACCACAATCGTCGACAAGGCCGCCGATGACAAGGCGCCAAGGTTCCAACACTCTGCAATTGCCAGTTGCATACCACGAATGAATTGTTCTGCCAAAGGTGCCGCTGCGGCCTCTGGCCCCGCAGGGGCTTCGTCGCCTGCCATCAATGCGGCATTCAACGCAGCTGTCACCGGATCGATCTGTGGCTCTTCCGGCTCGGGGTCGGGTGTCTCTGGCGCAGGCGCTGGAACGGCGCGCGGGGCCGGCCGGCTGCGTGGACGCACCGACCGTTCTGGCGCATTGGTCGTGACCTCGGGGGACGCAGAGGGTTTTTCCGCTTCTGTGACAATTTCCGGGGCCGCAGCCTCGGGGGCTTGCGCCTCCTGCTCCTGCGCGACCTCCGCCGGAGCCTCTTGCGGAGCGGCGGCCTCACGGCTCTGGGCGCCGAGATCCATCTCCATATCAGGCGCATTGATGGCGGCTGGCGCTATCCTTTGCGCCGGGCGCGGCTTTGGCGGCAGGCTGGTCTGCACTGGCGTTTGCGCGCTGTCATCCAAAAGAGGCGTCTGTAGCTCCACAGGCGGCAAAATCACCACGTCTTGCACAGGCACAACAGGTTCTGGCCGCCGCGAAGGCAGAGCATCGCCTGATGAAATTTGGCTCAAGCTTTGCGCCAATTGCGCGGGGGCGGCATCCACTTCTGGCGCGCTTGGCCCTTCGGCGGCCTCCTCAACCGGGATCGCCTCAGCGCTTGGAATTTCTGCGGAAATCTCTGGGCTGATGTTATTAATCATAACGTCAAACACCTCTGATGAGACAACAGACACATCTGCAACCGCCATCTCAGAGGGCTTACGGGAAAAATCCCCGTTAAGCACCAGCCAGCCCACAAACCCGAGATGGAGGGCGAAGGAAATATAGCTGCCCGGCGACATAGGACCCTATCCGCCAGAGCCGTCAAATGTTGGACCACCCAAATCTGTGACCAAGCCGATATTGCCGAAGCCCGCAGCGTTCATCGCCCCCATGACCTGCATCACCCGCGCATAGGGAATGGCGCCATCGGCCCGCAGGAAGACCTTATCATCTGCGCGTTCCTGGGCGATGCCGCGCAGACGGGTCAAGAATTCCGTCTCTGGCGTTTCGGTCGTCTGAATCACAATGGCGCCCTCGGCGGTGAGCGTGACGGTCAAAGGCTCCTCCGTTTCACTTGGCAAAGCGCCGGCGGCAGTTTTGGGCAAATCAACATCCACCCCGACCGTCAGCAAAGGCGCGGCCACCATGAATACGATCAGCAAAACCAACATCACATCCACAAAGGGTGTGACGTTAATTTCAGCCACAGGCCGGCTGCGCCGGCGCCGGCGCCGGCCTCCAGAGCGCTCCTCCGCCATGTCCAGCTTCATAGCCAAGCCTCAGCCCCCCAATTGGCGCGATAGGATGGTTGAAAACTCATCGGCAAAGGCCTCATAACCGGCAATGACGCGGTCACAGCCAACGCTAAGATGGTTGTAAAACACCACCGCCGGGATCGCGGCCAAAAGCCCAAGTCCCGTGGCCAAAAGCGCTTCCGCAATCCCCGGCGCCACCACCGCCAAATTGGTATTTTGCTGTGCTGCAATCTCAATAAAGGCATTCATGATGCCCCAGACCGTCCCAAACAATCCAATGAAGGGCGCAACCGACCCGATAGAGGCCAAAATTGCCAAACCACTTTGCAGATCATTCGATTGCTTAGCCAAGGCCACATCCATGGAGCGTTCAATCCGCGATTGTGCCCCGGCAATCAACACCCCATCGCTGCGATGCGAGCGCCGCCATTCGGTCATACCGGCCGTAAAGATCAGCTCGCTGCCCCCTTTTGGCGCGGCACCAATTTTGTCAAAAAGCCCATCCAGCGGCTCACCAGACCAAAAGGCCTTGTCAAACTTCGCCGAGCGCCGACGCGCCAGGTTCAAAGCAATGCGCTTGTTAATCGCGATGGTCCAAGACCAAATTGACAGGCCAATCAGCAACACAATCACCGCCTGTACTGGCAGTGTCGCGCGTGAAAATAGGGCCCAAATCGAAAAATCGATTGCTGCTTCCATGTGAATGCCTCTGTTTGTGGCTCTTTGACCGAGTTTTGCGCGAGTGTAGCGAAAAACCTTACAAAAAGCCAAGCATTCGAAGCAATAGTTTTTAAGCGTTGGAATTTCGGCGAAGTTCTGCCGGAAGACGGGTTGGCTTGCCCGTCTCAGTCAGAGCCACAATCGTCACTTCGGCGCTAAAAAGCACCTGCCCTCTGCGCTGCACCTCCTGGTGCAAGATCCACCGTGCCGGAGTGGATGACCTTCGCTGGCTCACCACCTCGAGCTGATCTCCCAGCCTTGCAGGGGCCAAATACTCTGCTTGAATGGAGCGCACGGCGAAGACCATTCCGGAGGCCTGAAGCGCCAATTGATCCACGCCCAATTGCGCCACCCAGGTCGAGCGCGCCCGTTCGATGAACTTTAAATAATTGGCATAATAGACAATGCCGCCCATATCCGTGTCTTCGTAATAGACAGTTAATTCGAATCTATGACTCATAAAGCCCCCTCAATTCGCGCAGCCAATCGCAGCGCATGGCTGGCGTCATCGGCCCGCACAGGCATCACCGGATCATAGCCCGCGCGCAGCAAAGCGGCCACCTCAGGCCGCATCACCGTGGTGCCATTGTCCAGAACGGCCAGTGGCGAGCGGCTTTGAAACGCCTCTTGCGACCAAAGAAACATCGCCTGCACCGCCTGCGACAGAGCCAGGCTATCGGCCCCCAATTGTTGCAGGGCCTCATCGACACGCAGAAAGACAAAACAGGCCTGAATGGCGCCCTGCTCATCAAAGCGAAAGGCGCGATATTGATTGGCCTGCGCGGCAACGAGCCGATCCACAACACTGTCCAGTTGCGGGATCATCTGATCGAGATCAGGCACAGCGCGCAATTCTTCCCAATCGGAAAAGAAGAACATCATCAGATTGCTGCCCAACTCCGGATCCAATTCATCGGTAGAATGTCCAGAAGCGATACACACGGCCTCAATTGCCGATTTCATGATGACCAAAGTCTCGTCCTGCACACCAAAAACCACAGGGCAAATCGGGCGGCCCCATCGGGCGAAGACATAGCTGCCATCGGTTCGGGTGAACATGCGTTCAATCTCGCTTGCCGTTAACACTGGCCAATCCTTCTATTACCGCAAAACGCGCGCCCCTCGTAGCGCTCTATCAAGCGTTTGGCTAGGGGCCGCCAAGCGCGGTGCGGCTATTCAAACAGCTGCGCCTGCGCGGCAGGCTGCGGCGGCGCCATACCCAGATGCGTCCAAGCTTTTTGAGCCAGCATACGGCCGCGGGGCGTCCGCTGTATCAAGCCTTTTTGCAACAGATATGGCTCAATCACCTCTTCCAAAGCATCACGGCTCTCTGACAGGGCGGCAGATAGGGTCTCAATGCCCACCGGGCCACCAATGTAATTCTCCGCAATCAAGCGCAAATAGCGCCGATCTGCGCCATCCAAGCCTAGATGATCCACACCCAGGCGCGTCAGCGCATGATCGGCGATGGCTTGCGTGATACGCCCATCGCCTTCCACAACTGCGAAATCCAAAACCCGGCGCAGCAAGCGCCCAGCGATGCGCGGCGTGCCCCGCGCGCGTTTCGCAATTTCCCGCGCGCCCGCATCATCCGCCGGTACGCCCAGCAGTTTGGCATTGCGCGTGACAATCTGGTGCAGCTCTCCATCGGTGTAAAATTCCAATCGCGTCGGAATGCCAAAGCGGTCACGCAGGGGGGTCGTGAGCAGACCCAAACGAGTTGTGGCCCCGACGAGCGTGAAAGGCTGCAACTCAATGCGCACCGTGCGCGCCGCAGGCCCCTCGCCAATGACAAGGTCCAGTTCAAAATCCTCCAATGCCGGATAAAGAATCTCTTCCACCACAGGATTGAGGCGATGAATTTCATCAATAAATAAGACATCGCGCGCTTCGAGGTTCGTCAAGATCGCGGCCAAATCCCCAGCTTTGGCCAGAACAGGCCCGCTGGTCATGCGGAAATTCACACCCAATTCACGCGCCATGATTTGCGCCAAAGTGGTTTTGCCAAGACCGGGCGGGCCATGAAAAAGCGCATGGTCCATGGCCTCCCCACGCTGCCTTGCCGATTGAATAAAGACACTCAAATTGGCGCGCGCCGCCTCTTGCCCGATAAACTCGTTAAGACCCTTGGGCCGTAACGCCTTGTCGCCATCCTCCGCCAGCCGCTCCGGCCGCAGGGTTGGATCCGGCTCGGCTGAGCTATTGTCCCACTCCGCACTCATGTCTTAGGCGCCATTTTTTTGAGCGCAGCACGGATCAAGCTTGCAGAATCCGCCCCAGACATTTCACCGCTCAACTGCGCCACCACCGCCGCCGCCTCTCCTGGTGCATACCCCAGATTGCTCAAAGCCGACAGGGCATCGGCCTGCGCTGAGGGGGTCGCGGCTGGCGCGGGCCTTGTGGGAACGGCGGGACTTGCGCTCTCGATCACAGCGGCCTCCTGCACATCATCCGGGTGGATCTGCACCGCCCCATCCATCATAGCCATGACAGTCGGCGCTTTGTCTTTGAGCTCGATCACCACCCGTTGCGCGGTTTTCGGTCCGACACCCTTTGCCGCCTTCAAAGCTGTCCAGTCTCCCATCGCGATGGATCGGCTCACCCCATCAGGCCCCAAGGCCCCGAGAATCGCCAATGAGGCCTTCGCCCCAATCCCTTGCACCGACATCAGCAATCGGTGCCATTCCTTCTCAACCAGCGAGGTAAAGCCAAACAATTGCATGAGATCTTCGCGCACCAACAAATCCGTGTAGAGCGCAACAGCCTCGCCTGCCGGCGGCAAAACCGCCAGCGTACGGTCGGAGCAATAGACCATATACCCCACCCCGCGCACGTCTAACATCACATGATCGCTGGCTTTATAGTCCACCCGACCTGACAGTTTCCCAATCATCCACTCGCCCTTTGCAATGCGGCCTGAAAATGACTGCCCGCTTGGATATGATGCGCGTGACAAATGGCAATCGCAAGCGCATCTGTTGCATCAGGCCCGGCCAGTTTCACACCCGGTAGCTGCAAAGACACCATATGCTCAACCTGCCGCTTGTCCGCGTGCCCCACGCCCACCACCGCTTTTTTCACCGCATTAGGGGCATATTCTCCAACCTCGAGGCGAAACTTCGCTGGCACCAGCATGGCAATCCCACGCGCCTGGCCCAATTTCAACGTCCCCGCCCCATCACGGTTCACAAAAGTTTGCTCCACGGCCGCATGACTGGGGGCGTAGTTCTCAATCACCTCAGACAACCCCTCAAACAGCGCCAGCAAGCGACCGGCCAAGGGTCCAGGCTGCGTTTGGCACTGACCATTGGCCACATGCCGCAGTTTGCTGCCGTGCACATCCACAAGCCCCCAGCCTGTGGAGCGCAAACCCGGATCAATGCCCAGTACCCGCATGGAAATCCCCTCGTATGGTCGTCTTACAGGTTAAGTAGCACGAAACGCGAACATCTGAAAAGCAGTCATTTCAGTTGCGGCGCAATTTTCATGTCAAATGAACGTGCGTCATCGTAAAGCTTCCAGAAAAAACAAACCTCTATACCCCAAGTCAGTCATGCAAGAATTGCATATCGGTTATGTTGTTTTTCCCAGTAGCCAAGACCCTACAGCGCGCCTAAATGCCCAGCATAAAGACAAATACTCCTGACATCATTTTCGGAAAGGACATCCCAAATGGCATATCTCGAAACATCCCGCAGCGCGGCAATTTCCACATCTCGCACAGTCATCGCCAATTTTGCCGCGACAGTCTTCACAGCCTTTGTACGCTGGAACGATGCACGCGTCACCCGCAACGCCTTGTCACAACTGTCATTGCGTGAACTCAACGATATTGGTTTGGTCCCCGGTGATATCGAGCGCATCGCACGCCGCTAAGGCACGCCCCGCCATCGGGAAATATAGCCAGCCTTAAAGACGTCGCGCTGATCTCAGTGCGGCGTTTTCGTTTGGGCCGTCCTGCTAGGACAACCGGCGCAGGGTCAAAGCGCTCCACTCACCAAGATCTTCGCGCGTCTCCAAGGCCAAGCCCTGCCCCTGATAGACCTCAACAATCTCATCGGCTTGCTCAACCAAAAGCCCCGAGAGAATGGCCCGCCCACCAGGCGCCAAATGCGCCGCCATATCAGGCGCCAGCTCAATCAGCGGACCTTTCAAGATATTGGCAAAAATGAGATCAAATGGCGCGCCGGCCCGCAAGACAGGCGAGTCGAACCCAATGGATTCGACGCAAGACACCCGGCCCACCAACCCATTGGCCTTCACATTGGCAAGCGCCACCTCGACGGCCACAGGATCAATATCACTGGCCAGAACATGCGCCGCCCCCATGCGGGCGGCAGACATCGCCAAAACGGCCGTGCCGCAACCAAGATCCAAAACATTGTCGAACCGCTGCCCATCGTCCAACAGCCGGTCATAAGCGCGCAAACACCCAAGCGTTGTTCCGTGATGCCCGGTGCCAAAAGCCATGGCCGCTTCGATCAACAGGCCAATGCGTCCCTCAGGCAAAAGCGCAGCATCATGGCTGCCATACACGAAAAACCGTCCCGCCTCGACGGGCGGCAATTCGCGGCGCACCTTGGCGACCCAATCTTGATCCGGCACTTCGGATACGACAAAGGGCCCAGCCCCAAAAGCGGCCGATAGCAAAGCCAGATCAATATCATCCGGCGCGTCCAGGAAATATCCCCCCACTTCCCAAATGCCCTTGCCGTCTTCAACTTCAAACACGCCAACCCCAGTTGGCGCCGGCTCCAGCGCTTCCAGCGCCTCCCCCAGCGCTTCCGCTTGAGATTTGCCGGGTAAAGTGGTCAGGGCGGTATAGGTTAGCATGGGTCAGCTCCAATGATTTGGTGAGCCCATATCCTGTCTGGCCGGTCATCGCAATTGCTGGCCACCCGCGCCGTTTGCGAAGGGCACGCCCGCCGCAAACTCAAAGGCAAGGCCGCGGCACGCGGCTCCACTAGGTCACAGCCAATCCGATAGGACAGCTCACCCCAGTTCCCCCTATGCCGCAATAGCCATTAGGATTTTTCGCCAGATATTGCTGATGATAATCTTCGGCATAGTAAAACTGGGGAGCTGGCAAAATTTCACTGGTAATTGCGCCAAATCCAGCCGCCGCAAGCTGCTCTGCAAAGACCGTGAGGCTCGCCGCAGCAGCCTGGGCCTGCCCCGCACCATAGGTATAGATGCCAGAGCGATATTGCGTGCCGCGATCATTGCCCTGGCGCATGCCTTGAGTCGGATCATGACCCTCCCAAAAGACCTTCAGCAAGGCCTCATAAGTCACAATCGCCGGGTCAAATATCACCCGCACCACCTCATTATGCCCAGTTTTGCCGGTGCAGACCTCTTCATAAGTCGGATTGGGCGTATAGCCAGCCGCATAGCCCACCATAGTCACCCAGACCCCCTCAATCCTCCAAAACATCCGTTCCACACCCCAAAAGCATCCCATNCCGAACATCGCCTCCTGCAGCCCCGCATCCAGCGGTCCTTGCAAGGGACGGCCGGTCAGAAAATGCGTGGGGGCGGTGGCAATTGGGGTGACACGCCCCGGCAAGGCTTGGTCCCTTTGAACCATCTGTGACTTTTCTTGCGACATAAAAAACATCTCTGGCTCCCCTTAAGCTTTCTCTAAGATATAATGGTGATCGGGCAGATATCCAGCACAGAGGCCGCACTGCGCCAAAACACGCCCGTTAACGGCTCAAAATCGTCTCATAGCCCGGTTCAGGACGCCTTGGAATTAACAAAGCCAGCCCCAGCGACGTCAGCGCCATGCCCGCGGCCAGTATAAACACCAAACTGGGTGAAAACAGCCACAGAAGTCCCAGAAACACCGGCAATCCGACTGCCGCGATATGGTTGATGGTAAAGGCCACTGCGGCCGTGGGGGCTATATCGGCCGGATCTGCAATCTTTTGGAAATAGGTTTTCAGGGCAAAGGCCAGTGAGAAAAACAGGTGATCTACGACAAATAACGCCCCCGCCAGCATCACACCCCAACCAAACATGTAAATGCCGCCATAGGTCAAAAACACCAGGGCCAGACCTGCGTATTCAAAAATCAATGTATTGCGTTCCCCATAGCGCGCCACAACGCGGCCAAACACCGGACCAATAAACATATTCATCACGAGGTTGATTAAATACAGAGAGGTCAATTCATGCACGTCAAAGCCGAAACGCTCCACCATCATAAAGCCCGCAAACACCATGAAGATCTGCCGCCGGGCACCGGCCATGAACTGCAGCGCATAATAGAGCCAATAGCGTTTGCGCAGGACCATGGTTTTATGCTGCGGCGTGGGCGATTGGAATTGCGGGTAAAGCACCATACAGGCCAAGGCGATGGCCGCGGTTATNCCNCCCGAAATCATATAGGCCGTATTAAAGCTCAACGCGAGCCATTCCCAGGTGACGACAATGACGCCAAAAGCCACCAGCGAGGCCGCCGATCCCATCGCCAATAGCCAGCCCAGAACCTGCGGCGCCTGCGCTTTGGAAATCCATTGCAATTGCAGCGATTGGTTGACCGTTTCATAATAATGAAAGCCAATAGAGGAGAGCAGTGTCAGCGTTAAAATCCCGCCCATTTGCGGAAACCAAGCGGTCACCGCCGTGGCCACCCCCAAGAGCACCAAGGACAAAAGACCCAAGACCTGCTCGCGCAAAAAAATGATGATGGCAATCACCCCGACCGCAAGAAATCCAGGAATTTCTCGCACCGAATGCAACAGCCCGATGTCCGCCCCATCAAAATTGGCCACTTCGATCACAAAATTGTTGAGCAAAGCACTCCAAGTGGCAAAGGCGATGGGCATAGCTGCGGCCATGACAAAGAGCAAAAATATCGGTCGGCGCCAAACTGGCGCGGATTGCGCTTCTTGCAAGGTTACGATCTGCATTGACTTACTCCCAAACACCGCCCCGCGATCTGCGGATTGCGATCCTCTTGCATCACCCCCAGCGGCAAACGGAAACCATCGGGCTGATCTTTACCTCCACCTCACATATTGGTAATGTAAACTGACCAATTTGCAGTAAAGGCTAGGCTATGCCCGTAATCACAACCATTCAAGACCTCAAAGAGATTTATAAGCGCCGCGTGCCGCGAATGTTTTATGATTACTGCGAAAGCGGTAGCTGGACCGAGCAGACCTTTGGCGACAATATTTCTGATTTTGCCAAACTGCGCCTACGCCAACGCGTCGCGGTTGATATGACCAACCGCAGCACCGCATCCAAAATGATTGGCCAAGACGTCTCCATGCCCGTGGCCCTGGCCCCGGTGGGGATGACCGGCATGCAATGCGCCGATGGCGAAATCAAAGCCGCCCGGGCTGCAGCCGCTTTCGGTGTTCCCTATACGCTGTCAACCATGTCAATCTGTTCCATCGAAGATGTCGCCGCGGCCACAGACGCCCCCTTTTGGTTTCAGCTCTACACTTTGACCGATGAGGACTACTCAGATCGCCTGATCCAACGGGTGAAAGACGCCAATTGCTCGCACTCGTGATCACTTTGGACCTACAGATCCTAGGACAGCGCCATAAGGATTTGAAAAACGGGCTCTCCGCCCCGCCAAAACTGACCGCCAAGACCATCGCCAATTTGGCCACAAAATGGAGCTGGGGCCTTGAGATGCTGGGCACAAAGCGCCGTGGCTTCGGAAATATCGTGGGGCATGTCAGCGGCATCTCTGACACCACCTCCCTCAGCGCCTGGACCGCCGAGCAATTTGACCAAGCGCTCGATTGGAAAAAAGTCGAGGTCTTAATGAAGAAATGGGGCGGTAAGGTGATTTTGAAGGGCATCTTGGATCCCGAAGACGCAAAAATGGCGGCGAAACTCGGGGTTGATGCGATCATCGTGTCCAATCACGGCGGGCGGCAGCTTGATGGTGCGCTCTCCTCAATCCGCATGTTGCCGAAAATCGTCGAGGCGGTGGATGGTAAATGTGAGGTTTGGATGGATGGCGGCATCCGCAGCGGGCAAGATATCCTCAAAGCCAAAGCTCTTGGCGCGACCGGAACAATGATTGGCCGGTCCTATATCTACGGTCTTGGCGCGATGGGTCAGGCCGGTGTGACAAAAGCGCTGGAAGTGATGCACAAAGAATTGGACACCACAATGGCGCTCTGCGGACATCGCGACATCAACGATGTGACCCGAGATATTCTCTACATTCCAGAGGATTTTGAGGGGCGTTGGGCCTAGGTCAGCGCCATAGCCGGCCCTGGGGGCTTGCGAAAACGCAACAAAAGAGATGGGGCGCAGAGAAGCACGCCCCATCTCAGGTTTTAGGATTACTCAGCAGCCGTGCTAGAGTCCTCTGGTCCCTTGCTGCGTGCGCTGTCACGATAGAGCGCTTTTGTGAGCGAGAGCATCATCAGCCCCATCACCATCGTGAATGGCAGCGCCCCGATAATCATGGCGCTTTTCAAAGCTTCCATCGGATCGGCGCCCGGATTACTCTTGCCCGCCACCAACAAGGTGCCGATAACGGCAGTTAAGATCAGACCCCAGACAATTTTGTGCTTGTTGCCGATGTCTTGATCACCACCCGACATGATGGTGTTCATCACCAAGATGCCTGAGTCCGCCGAAGTCACCAAGAAGGTCATGATCAAGACGACACACATCACGGTCAAAGCAGACAACATGCCACCGTCAATCATTTGCCCAAGCGTGACGAAAAGTTTGTTGGTGTTTGATGCCCCAATAATCGCACCATTGGCGCCGCCGGTCAGCTCCATGTCAATGGCCGTGGCTCCGAGGATGGTCATCCAGGCAAAACACACCATCGCAGGGGCAAATACGCAGCCCAAGATAAACTCTCGCACCGTGCGTCCGCGCGAAATCCGCGCCAAGAACAAACCCACAAAAGGCGAGAAGGCAATCCACCACGCCCA
>JGI20155J14468_10001474_pt1 | contig 18418 bp, 9 predicted proteins | sample COG_05_FD_14468 | JGI IMG/M metagenome (IMG submission 14468) | reverse complement strand
AGGCAGTTACCGAATCCCAAGGCGCTTTGACTTCTTCGCGTAAGTATTTGAGTACCTCGAGATGACCGTTGAAGGCAGCACATGCACACGCATACGTACCGGTAGGACACTCATTTGCAACGCAATACTTTACCATTTCCAGATTACCTTGTATTGCGGCCGCATTAATCGTATCTTCATCCCACTCACACTTTTTCTCCTCTCGTGCCCACTTGAGCAACTCGAGTTTATTCGTGAGAGCAACTCTCCAGCAGAAAGATCTTTCGCTCCAGAGACTCGGCCACAACGATTTATTCTCCCACGCAAACTCCAACGTAGATATCGACGACATCTCTTCAATCCAAAACGTCTTTTTCAAATCATCCACACGAGATGATCTCTTAATCAACTTTCTCGTTTCACTATTCACTCCGTACAAGAATTTCACATCCGTTCGATTCAATCTCGGAAGAATGTGTTTGAAACAAATGTCGTCGTTATTCACGATCAAATCCCACAAATCTCTCTCACCCATTCGTCTTTTCTGCGCTCGCGTCCTCGCTCCTCCAGAAGACATGACGACGTTTGTATTCTCGCGACACCAACTTCTCCTCTTCTTCTTCTTCTTCTTCTTCTCTCTTCGAGAGATTTTGTGAGAGTTGCATTTCTTTTTCTCCGAGGAGAAAAAAAAAATAGGCGTTTTTGAGAAAAAAAGAGAAGAAAACACGTCACGTTTTCTTTCTCAAAAGAGGGAAAGATTTTACCGCATTCTCTCATCCGTTATGACGACGACGATGGTTTCCTCCTCCGCCGCCTCCGCCTCCTTTACCACGAAAACGAGCAGTTCGTATTCTTCTTCGCTGAGGCGTTTTTCTCGTCGTCGTCGCTCTCGCAAACGTGAAAAGACGACGACGAATGCATCGACGACGCAAAAATCATCGTCGTCCTCAGAGAAAGATGATGATGATGATTCGAACGAGAAAGCAACAGCATCGATGGGCGCAGCGACGACGACGAGCCGGAGAACCGCGCTCTTATCTCTCGGGGTGGTAGTCGTTTCCTCTTCTACTACTAATATTGAAGCGGCGAACGCGGGAGAGATGATGGTGATTGACTCTCGAACGTTCGTGTCGCGAGCGATGCAAAAGTTTGAGCGAAACGACGTGGAAGGCGCGACGATGGATTTTGATGCGCTCATTGAAAAGTCACCCGGGTCGAAGCCGTATTTGTGGCAACGCGGGATAGCTTTGTATTACGTGGACGAGTTTCGGGAAGCGGAGAAGCAGTTTCGAGAGGACGTGAGAGTCAATCCGAACGATACCGAGGAAGCGGCGTGGGCGTTTTTGTCGCAGATGAGAAAAGGAGGAGAGGATGACGCGTCTTCTTCCTCTTCGTTGAAGAAAGCGAGGGAGGAGTTCGTCGAGTTGGCGGGGAGAGATAGTCGTAAAGTGATGGGTTCGGTTTTACGACTATACAAAACTGGCGACGAAGAGGCGAAGAAAACGTTAGAGTCTTTATCAAAGAAACCGGCGGATTCGACGCAAAGCGCCAGCGACGCTTTCTACGCGTCGTTGTATTTAGGATTGTATAGCGAAGCGCTTGGGAATGCGGAAGAGGCGAAGTATTGGGTGAAAAAAGCCAACGGTACGCCGTACGGGCAAAGAGCGAGCGGGGACTTTATGACTTCGGTGGCCAAAGTGCATTTAGCGAGGAGAAAATGGGACGTAGTGGACGAGGATAGCGATAAAAGAACGACGGGAGGAAACGTGGAAGTTGTTTCCACGCACGCGTTCGATAGCGCCACGCGCAGATTGGAGAGGTTTCCGTTTCCGGAATCTTATTCTATGAGAATTGTCTAATGATATTTCATGTTGTACTTTATATCGAGCTAAAATCAAAGCGACGACGCCGCTTCGCTATTCAACAGCTGCAAAATCGTCGTCACGATTGTCTCTCCTCTCGCGTTTTCCTCAGCCTCTGGATTTTCTATTTTCTCTCTCAACAAACCATCCAACGCCGCGCGAATTTCTTTCAACAAGACGCCAATCCTCGCGTTCGCTTCAAACGTCGCCCAACCGTCCATGCGAATGGTACCGGCTGAGTGTTGGACGTCGATTTTCCCGCCGAACAATAAAAGTTGGTACGGCGTTACGCTCGTGCAATCTCGCATGAAAATACTTGCCGTTTGAACGCGTTCGTGGTACACGAGCCATCGAGTTGGGAACTGTTTCGCTTTCGCGTTTATCGACGACGGATGGATTTGTATCGGCGCTTCTTTACCGGTATCTTCGGCTAAATACTTCAGCTTTGGCGGCGGTTGACTCGAGCCAGAGACGATGTTAGAAGTCGTATTCGAGCGGCCTCGGTTACCGGATGATTGCACGTTCATATTCACAGATTCGACTCGAGAGACGTTCGGATACAATCCGGCGACGAGACAGGCTTTGAGTAAACGGACGTTTGTAGCGTGGCGGTTTGCCGATTCCCACGCAGGTTTCTTCTCTTCGTCTTCATCTTCTTCGTCGTCCTCGTTGTCCTCATTCACGACGACCGGGACACCCCCGCGCGGTTTAGGAATCCCACCACCGTTACTACCAGTCTTCTCCACCGTCGCGACTTTCTTTTTCTGTTTTGTCGTCGTCGTCTTTTTTCGTTGTTCGTTTAAAAATCCAGCTTCTCGTAAAAGTTTCACAAACTGCGTCCTCTGCTCGGCAATGCCGTACAAACCTTTCATGCTCAGGAAGTTGTCGCGACAAAAATCCTTCTCGAAATTCTTGCCGTTATTTTTCGCCTCTCGCCACGCGTTGTACGCGTTCAGAATCGTCAAGTGGTCGCTGAAGTCGTTATCGCTGAATTGCATTTTGGCTTCGTCGGCTTCTTCTCGCATTTCGAGCGGCGAGAGAAATGGAGATCGCGAACCGAGCACGGCAGCAATTGTGAGCGTTGGATCCAAGCATCCAAGCACGCATCCGTAGAGTAACATTTTACCGACCCGAACGTCGACGGGTAAATTCGCCAAGTGCGCGCCGAGAGGCGTTAAATTATCGCGATCGTCTAAAGCGCCTAGCCTTTTTAAAGTTTTCACGGCAACGTCAACGGCGTTTGACTCTGGAGGTTCTAATGCTCGCGAGAGAAAGCCAGAGATACCGCCGGACATGCGTTGCAGCTGAATTTGTAAGCACAAACCTTCCAAAGGTACGCGCTTGATTTCTGCCTCTTGACGTTCGGCGAATACTTCGTCGTGGTATCTCCGCGAGTACAAGCGATAACACTGTCCGGGTTGGACTCTTCCAGCTCTTCCGCGTCGTTGCTTCGCAGACGCTCGCGAAATCCACTGTTCTTTCAATTGTAACATGCGCGTGCTCGGATCGTAGCCGTTTTCTTTCACTTTACCGGAATCGAGGACGTATACGACGTCGTCGATCGTTATCGAAGTTTCCGCAATGTTTGTCGATATGATAATTTTCCTGCTCGACTTACTTTTGGGTTTATCGAAAGCGATAGTCGATTCTGACGTTGCCAACGCGGAGTGCAAAGCAATGAGATACGTACCGTTATCCGTCGCTTTGAACAGAACGCGCGAAGCGGCGCAAGACTCGTGTAACTTTTGAATTTCTGCGAGGCCGGGCATGAAGACGAGAATCGCGCCCTCTTGCGGAGTCGTTTGCACGATTTTTTCCAATAGTTCCACCGCCAACTCGTAATTGATCTTCTCCTCGTCCAAGTTACGCAACGCGTGCAAAACGCCTTCGGGATATCTCCCGCTTCGTTTGAGAGATTCGTGAAAACGAACTTCGTCCGGCGACATTTGAATTTGATCGCGATATTTCATCTTTGGAATGCGAATGCAATATTCGGAGCCGTGTTTCGGTTGATACCCGGTCGCGTTCAAGATATCTTCGAGGAAGTGTTCTTGGACCGGATGCGTGAAGCCTGGGATTGTTAAAACGCACGCCTTTTTAAAATATCTCTGAAATTGTCCCGCGTCAAGCGTCGCAGACATCAATATCACTTTCAGAGTCGGCCGGTGCGGTAGAACGTCTCTCAGCAACACGAGCAAGAAATCGGAATCCAAGCTTCTTTCGTGGACTTCGTCTACGACGATGTGCGTCGCTTTCGCTAGTAAAGGGTCTTCGGTCAGTCGACGCAACAATACCCCGGTAGTGCAAAACATGATTCTCGTCTCTCTGGATTGTTTCGATTCTAATCGAATGCTATAACCAACAGTTTTCCCAATCGTTTCATTTCGCTCTTGAGCAACGCGACGCGCGACAGACGTAGCGGAAATTCTCCGCGGTTGTGTACATATGATCGACGTCGTCGCGCCGCGCTCCTTGGCGATTTCGTTATCTAAAATAAATTGCGGGAGTTGCGTCGTTTTACCGCATCCAGTTTCCCCGACGACGACACAGACTTGGTTTCTTTCGTTTGCTTCGATGAGCGCGTGTCTCTTCGACCATGAAGGTAACCTTTCTCGAACTTTCATCATCGGATCGCTCTCTTTCTGCATCAATTTGTTCTCTAACTGCGACTTCAAAGCTTTCGAAGTTTCCACGTTTTTGGGCAAAGTCAAAGCTTTCGCCTCTTCAATTTGAATGCGCTCGCCCAAGACTTGTAAGTTTTTCAGTGCTTCCGCGTCGCGTTGAGATTGAGTTTGCGCTTCGTGTTTTAACATCGCTTTCTTTTGTTCCGCAAATTTCTTATCCCGTTCGCTTTGAATTTTCAGACGGTCGTTTTGGGAAAGAGGAGCTCCTTTGTTTGATGTAGTCGGAACTGCATTTGTTAATGTTTTCGGTCGCGGAATTCCTCCTTTATTGTTGTCGTCTTCGTTTTCGTTTTCTTCTTCGTCGTCGTCTTCGTAATACGCATCGATCAACGTTTCGGCGTTTACGCGGTATTTTTCCATCGCATCCAAAGGTCCATCCCCGGAAAGCCAATCGATCAATCCGTCCAACATCGGTTCGCCCAAATACTCCTCACTCGCGCTTACTTCCACCAAAGCCCGCGTTACCGCCGCTTGTCTTCCAAACGTGAGCGTCGGGTGCGTAAAATGTACTCTCGGAGGCTCGAAAGGGTACAATTTCGATCTTCTAAAATCCAACGAAAGCGTCGCGTGCGTAGGTTTCTTCTTCCCGAGCGAGACGACGCCTTTCATTTGTATTTCAAACTGCGCGAAATTATCGTCCTCAATATCCTCTACATCTAATCCACCAATATCCGCCAACTCTTCCCTTCTCGCGTCGAGAAGAATCTCTTCGATTCGTTCTTTCGAGGCGTCTTCTAATCCAGATTCCGCGAACGCCAGCTTCGCTCTTTTCAGCGCCGTTTTCTTCAAACTCTCGCTCATCGCCGACAGCAAATCATCCAACGCGACGTCGCCTTTTTTATTCTCTTCTCCTCGAGCGTTCAAAACGGCCATCTTTGCAATCTTCTTCCCGAAACCGGCAAAAAACAACTCCTTCGTCACGTCCGTTTCCCTCGAGGAAGAGGAAGCCGTCGCGCCCACCTCGTCGTCCTCGTCCTCCTCCTCTTCTCCTCCCTTCTTCTTCTTCCTCGAATCCCTCGCCTCCTTCGCGCTTTTCTTGAACGCCTCCGGTAACTCCTCGTACGAGCAGTTCAAAATCAACCAATCCATGGCTCGATGTACTCTGCGTTTCTTTTGCTCGTTGAACCCTTGCGCCAAATCCCCATCCTTCGCTCTTTGCGCCGTCGTCTTCTCCATCGCCTTCTTCGCCTGCGATTCCGCGAATCCTTTTTTCCTCGTCAACTCCTCGAAACATTTTCTATCCACGTCGTCTTGGTCCACGTCCGTGCGAATAGCAGAACTCGCCGAACCGCCCGCGCTCGCTCCTCGCCCACCAGTCAAGCTCAAACTGCTAATCAAATTCCCAACCATATTTTGCTGCGCGCTCGTCATGTCAATCTTTTCGCTCGCGTTCGATGTCCCACTCCCTCGTCCGCCTCCTCCTCGTCCTGCTCCTCGTCCTCCGTTTCCTCCTCGTCCGTGTTCTGTGGTAGCGGTACTCTCTCTTCTTCGTTTCATCTTTTCCTCTTTTTCTTTTTGCATCTTGACTTTCTCTTTGCTCATTTCTTTCTGGCCGTTCTGGTGGCCACCGCCGCCGGTGCGTCGACCGCCGCCTCTGTTTGGACCCATTTTATGTGCCCCGCTTCGCGTTTGTGGTGTTTATCTCACGACCGAGAGAGAGTAAAAGAGAGATGTCATGCGTTTATGCGCACCCTTTTCGGGTGTTTTTTGTGTGGTTTTGTCTCAAAATCTCCTCATTACTTCCCCAAACGAACCGTGCGCTCCTTTGCGGAAAACTCGGAGAGAAAAGCGCGCGATTCGAAGGACGAAGAAGCGGACCCTTCGAGGGAGCGTCAGACAGGAATCCGCGGGCTTTTCTGCGCTCTCGTTCTTTCTCTCTCACAAAATAGAGTTGTTGTGTAGTAAAATCATCCTTTCGATTGAATTCCTCTCGTCCGCGCAAAACGCTCTTCGCGAAGAATGAGTTCCTTCACGTCCGCGTGCTCCTCGATCGATTTCGGGTTCTCTCAGTGCTTCGGAGGATGGCAAAACGCTTCCGTCGAAGTAAAACTTTCCGCGGGGCAAAGTTTCCCCGCGACCGCGACGGGAATGGACGTGACCGAATCGGTGTCCGATTTGGCGTCGAAAACGTTTATTCTCACCGGAGCGACGGGGACGTTGGGGAGAGCGTGCGCGAAAATTTTACGCGCGAGAGGGTGCAAACTGATATTCGCGAGCAGAGACGTGGAGAAAGCGAGCGCGTTCGTGGGAGAGATGGAGAAGGAAGACTTTGAAGGAGAGGATGAAGGAGATGATGATGAGGATGAGGATGATGAAGAAGAAAAGGACGAAGAGAAAGAGGCGGACGAGGAGAAGCCAAAGAAGAAGAAGAAGAAGAAGGTAACGATGAAAGAAGTGACGATATTGAAGTGCGATTTGAGTTCAGTGCACTCGGTGAAGTCTTTTTGCCGAGAGTTTCAAAAGTTAGCGTTGCCTTTGCATGGGATTTTGTGCTTAGCGGGGGTGGTCGTGCAACCGTTTGCGTTGACGAAACCGGACGGGGTGGAGACGCACTTCGCGATTAACCATCTGAGTCACTACGCCATGGTGTCGTTTTTGAGCGACGAGTTGACGAGGACCGCGGCGGTTGCCGGAAACGACGGGAAGGTGGTGTTGGTGTCGAGCAACGCGCACCATTGGTCGTATCGAGTGCGAAGAGGGACGACGAAACCGAGTCGAGGGATTGATTTTGAGAATTTAAATAGCTCGTATGGGTATTCAGCGATTAACAGTTACGGACAATCGAAATTGTGTCCAATTTTACACGCGTGGAGAATTTCGGAAACGGTGAATGGCGTGAGAGCGTTTGCGGTGAATCCAGGGCAGTTTGGCGAGGAGTTGTCGAAACAGTTTGGGGAATATTTCGGAGGATCTATCGTACACTCGTTGGTGGCGCCGTTTACAAAGGTCAGCGTAGAAGTAGCTTCGGCGACGGTTTTGTTGTGTTTGACGAATAGTGGGTTACCTCCAGGGGTATATTATAGCGAGTGTAAGCCGACGAGGAGTTCGTTACCTTCGAGAGATCCGAGGTTGGCGACGCAGTTGTGCGACGAGAGCGACGAGATGATTCGAGAGATATTAGCAAAGAAACATGTAGAATTTAGCGGAGAGAATGAATCTGGCGGTGGCGGTGGAGGAGGGAGTGATTCTCCAAAGGTCCCGCGGTCGCCCGGAGGGATGGTGATGATGACTTCGCCGGCAAAAATGAGCATCGGAGGAGATTCCCCGAGAGGGATGAAGTAAACTCACTAAGGTACGAGCGAGTTAAAATGTTTTCCTTCTCTTGTTTTTTTTCTTTTTCGGCTGATGTATCTAGGATCCGAGGCGCTCAAAGAATGCTCGATATCCCTCAAAATTTAGCCAACATAAAACTGGTTTCAGCGACGACTTGCGACGAGCGGAGGTTGAATCACGACAACCTTTGTTCTACTTTTACTGTCTCGCATATTTGATTTCAACAACCCTCTATTTTATTTTCTTATCTATATAAAGTTTAACTCACCTTTAGTTTTCTTCTTCTATTTCTCTTTCTCCTAGAGTTGTAAAAAACGTGCGAAGCAAATATGACAGCCATAACGCTCACAACAAACGTGACGGCATCCACATCTGGAATTTCTAATAACGCGGGCGTCTCTTTTTCGTAATCTATCGGTCCAGCCATGTTTAGGAGTCCCTCAATTTCAGGGGAACCGAGATGCGTTGGCGGCAGTAGCTCGCCGAGATTCTTCCGCACGTAAACATCATCGCCTTCTTCTTTTTTCGGCGCGAAATCGTACTCAAACATCGATATTCTCAGATAGGTCGTCGCATTCATGTGCTTTTGCATGGACGGGTCTAATATTTTCCAAACCTCTGGCGACTTTTGTAATATGCGAATGATAAACATTGAAAACCACCGGTAACGGGCATCTTGAAAGACGCCGTCGCCTCTTAAAGCTGCAAACCACATTTGCCAATCCAATCTCGGTTGATGAGGTGCTACAAATGACGGACGTTTTTTCACGTTGCCCGGCTTATACTTAAACGTGAGTTCGGTCCATTCCACATCCTCGACTTTGTCGGCGTCGGGCGCAATCTCGAAAATAATTTCGCGGCGCGCAACTTTTCCGTCTTCGCCGACCCCGGTCATCGAGCGAAACAATCCATATCCGGAAGAAATGCGTCTCAGAGGCGTTGGCATGTGTCGCTGTATCGAGCTCGTCGCCGTATCGAGAAACTCAGCGTTGGCCCGGAGCAAAGGATGCGCCTTTGCAATTTGTTTGTTCGGCGCAATCTCTCGCATCGGCGCCGTTACGACGAGCAAGTACGCCATCAACAAAACGTCGCGACATCTCCGCAACGTGAAAATCTTAAAACTCTCTTCGTTATTTTCTTTTTCCTTCTTCGTTGCTTTCGCCAGAAATCCGCGATATGCATACGTCAAAGGTACGGCAATTAAAATCAAATACGTTCTCGATACAGGAACTGCGACGTCGAGGAACTTTGTCAAGCGTTTATTCACATTCTTCGAGGACGCGCGAAGTTTCACGCCATCTTTACCCGGTGCAAACATGTTCACCGTGCATATAATGAAAAACAGAAGCGAGAGATGCGTCGCAATCATAGCCATCGAGTGTTGCAACACGGGCAAGGCTTTTGCTTTGTTCTTTTCGAGCGTGCGAGCGGCTTCTCCATCATTACCTTTATCTTCTTCTTTCTCGTCGACCGTCTTCACCACCTTCCTCTCGCCGCCGGCGAAGCTCGCCATCGATAACACGATCGTCAAAAGATTGAAATACGCGTAGTTCCCACTCAATATAATGCCAACCTGAAACAAAATCTGCCCTAAACACGCTGCTCTTCTCGCCATTTTTGTCGGCGCGACGATCAGAAACGCCATCGGTCCTTCCGCGACGTACGTCAACGCCACGCCAATCTTCTTGTACCTCGGACTCACCCCGTTGGCAATCAATCGAGACAACCCAGTCGGCAACGGCTGCGTCGCGAAGTGATACTCCAACGCGGTTAATTTTAACCACGTTTTGCACTTCGATTGAATTTTCACGCAGCCGCTCATCAGCATCAATTTGTACAGAATCGCTCGCGGGATCCACGCATATTGCGCGTCCTCGTTCTCCTCCTCGACCGAACTCGTCCTCTTCCTCGGTGGAAATAACACCGCGCCAACCGCGCATNCGATCCCGCACTCCAAGAGTAAAACATCCCACTGAAAAGAGAGAAACGCGTCTCCAATATCCACCATCGACCCGTACGTCCAAACCAAGAACGCGAAATGGTACCATTTTCTTCTCCCGCCGCCGCCTCTTCCTCCTCTTCCTCGTCCATCCACCATCAACCAATAAAATGTCACCGTGACCCCTAGATACAAAACGCATTCCATGAATTTCTCGTACGAGTGAAACCGCAACGAAGCAGCCAACCAGACGACGTTATAGTTTGTCTTTCGCATCAAATCGAACGTCTTGCGATAAAGCGCCGCGAAACTTCTTCCCTGCGCTGCTGCTGAATCAACATTATCTGAAGACGATATCGATGAGAATAACAGCCCCTCGTCGTTTAACTGTTTCAAAGGGACGAGGCCATTCTTACCGTACAACGCGGCAAACTGGCCCTCGGAAACGAGCGAGATGAACGCGAGAAGGAAACAGAGGAGGACGCCGGATTCGAACAGGGCGCGAGACGACGGCATCTGCTCGTCGTCGTCGTCGTCGTCGCGGAAGTTTTTGCTTTTGTGTATGCGGGCGAAGAAGCGGGGGGAATTTTTCTGTTGTTTTTACTCTTAGAACACATTTGACTGTAGTATAACTAACACTAAAAGGCTAGAAAAGAGCTAATGAACATTACGCATGTGCCTTTGCAAAGTATTAGATTGACTAAATCGCTTCTCGCACACATCGCATTCATACGGTTTCTCTTTCGTGTGAATACGCTTGTGTCTTGTCAAATTACCAGATGTATGAAAAGCTTTATCGCACACATCACATTCGTACGGCTTCTCGTTCGTGTGAATACGCATGTGCCTTTGTAAAACATTAGAATAACGAAAACGCTTCTCGCAAACATCACACTCGTACGGTTTCTCGTTCGTGTGAATACGCATGTGGGTTTTCAAATGACCAGAATCACTAAAAGCTTTATCGCACACATCACACTCGTACGGTCTCTCGTTCGTGTGAATACGCATGTGTCTGGCCAACTTGGATGGATATTGAAACACCTTCTCGCAAACATCGCATTCATGTTGTTGCGTTCTCTTTCTCTTCCATCCTTTCCTAACAGTCATCTCTTCTTCTCGTATCTGTTCGTCCATCTCATCATCATAATCATAATCAGGTATTCTCAAACACAACACTCGTTCTTCTTCTTCTTCTTCTCGAAACTCTCGCGCTTCTCGCTCCTCTCTGTCGCTCGCGACCACCACCGTCCTCGCGTTTTCCGCGCGTTTCGGGTGCGGATTCTTTTGTCGCACCATCTGTGTATCTCTCGTTTTCTTATTACGTCTCTCTCTCTCGTCGCGAGTGTTCGTTGCGCTTAGAAAAATGAGGCATTCGTATCTCTTTGAATTTCCCCTATAAAAAAGAAACTCGCAAACGCGCAAACACACGGCACGCGTAAAAGCTCTCCTCCGCAAAAAGGACGAAAAAGAGGCCGCGCGAGTGTTGCTGCGAAGAAGCGACCATGCGGTCGTCGCGTCATCTCGCGTGGTGGCGTGTTTTCATTCTGTGTTTGTGTTGTTTGTGTTGTTGTTGTTGTCAACGGCATCGCATCCCCTAACAACACCAACAACAACAAAGAAGAAGAAGAAGAAGATGAAGAAGTCCCGAGATGTTTCCACGCGAACGCGAAAGGTCGACGCGCGTCCAACGAGGACGAAACGCTGTGCGCTACAATAGAAGCACCGAGGGAACTCGAAGAAGAGGGAGGAGAAAGAATGGGGGTTGGTAAAAAGCAGTTTTTGGTCGCGGCGGTGTTTGATGGACACGACGGACGCTTCGTGAGCTCGCAGGCGAGGAAACTCGTCGCGGAGAGCGTGGAGGGGAGACTTTTCGAGAAAGAGGAAGGACGGTTTAAGAAGGACGAGGACTATTCTGCGAAGGGTGAGATGAGCACGACGGGCGACGATGATGGTAACGTGGAGATGGAAGAAAGAAGGGAACGACGGGCGTTGGAGATGGCGTTGCGAGACGTTCACGAGACCATCGAGAGGAAGATGACGGATGGCGCCAACCCAGACGCTTCGGCGGGGGATGGTTTGCGCGTTGGCGGATCGACGGCGTTGGTCGCTCTGATTTCTCCCGATTTGTCGCGCGCCTCGTTCGCGTGGGTTGGAGATTCGAGAGCGTACGCGTGTGAAAGCACTCGAAACGAGGCAAAGGTAATCACGAGGGATCACACGGTGAAAGCGAGTTTGGAGGAAGCGGAAAGGGTAAGGAAGATGGGCGGCGTCGTGACCGGGGACCGAGCGGAGGGGATTTTGGTCACCCGGGCGTTGGGGGATTTTGAAAGCCGAGGGGTTGGCGGAGCAAAAGCGGAAACAAGGACGGTGCGTTTTGAGGAATTCGCGGAGAGGTGGGATGAGGAGGGGGAGAAGGAAGAGAGTAGTAGCGGTAGCGGTAGGGGTTTAGAATACGCGAGTAATCCTCGCGAACGCGCGGAAGAAATTAGAAAAAGGAGACGAGAAGGTAGTAGCGGAAATGGAGAGAAGGATTCGTTGTCTGTTTCTTCTTCTCCATCGTCCTCGCCGATTCCAAAGAGAAAGAGTCGGGCGAGAAGAAGAATACGCGGCATCGTTCTCGTGTCGGACGGCGTCATCGAAAAAGCAGAAGACGAGGGGGAAAGCGGACAGTTCATGAACGAACTGTGCGAGATTTTATTTGGAGATGTGGACACGGCCACCGTGAGAAGACGCATTAAACGAAGACGATCTCGTTTAGAAACGTCAACGATTGCATTGAAACCGGTGCCAAATCGGATGAATGCTATCAAAGACGCGAAGGCAAAGGAGCATGAAACGAGTCCGGAGGACGACGAGGCGTTCAATAATAACGAACAACCGCCAGAGAATGATATATTCAACAGCGATCTGGTGGAATTGAAAGTCGACGGCGAAGTCGAGCTCGAACCAGATGAAAAGGTATTTCCAATAGAAGCGTGGGCGGACATCCGAAGTTTTGGAGAAAATATCGATATGGCAAAGAACGCTCGATTGACGTGTGAAATGGCAATCGCGATGGGAAGCAAAGACAACGTAGCGGTAGCAGCCATTAAGTTCCCAGATGTCGCGGAAGAGCCTATACCGTTAAATTCAGAAGAAGAACAAGAAGAGATCGTGTACGCTAAGATCGAAACATCACGCGCCGAAAATGAAGAAGCGGACGCAAACCGCCTCACGGTTGCCGATCGGCGCCGGAACGACGGCCGCATTTTTTCAATCGACCCGAAACCCGGTGCGGTAATCGCCAACGCCTTTCGGTTGAACGAAATCGTCGCATTGAGTAACGGTCCAATAAAGAATTATCACGACGGTGTCTTGCTCGGCAACGAACGGGACAAGAGAGAGGGAAGAGTAGGATCAGACATCGTGCAAAAGTATATCGTGGGAGGCGAAGGATACCAGTCCTATTCAGAGGCCATAGAAATTCCTTGGAACGCTGATTTATACGAATACGGCGAATATTTTGACTTTGATGGAAGCTATTTTTCTTCGGCATCCGGCGCATTGCCCGAGGGAAACAGTGTGGGAGAAGCGCAAAAACAAATGATCAAATTGACAGACGCGGATAAAGCGTTTGCAATGCTCATGATTGCGCCAGCTTCCTCGCGCGAGCACAGAAAAAGAGCCGCGATGAAAGTGGAAACGCCGCCTCCCGATGGAGTTCTTTCGAATTGGTGGCTTCGCGCGAAGAGCGGCATATCCTCCGTATTCTTCTCAACGGCACCAGTGGAAGAAGAAGAGAAAGAAAGAGAGTTGAAAGAGGATGTCGTGCTCGTACCTACATCGACATCTGCGCAACGCGAAGATACTACGCGCTCGAACCGTAAAAGAGTATTCGCAAAAGGTCATTTTGGTGAAGTGTGGCGAGCGACAGCTTTCGACGTCGGCACACTCACGCCACAATGTCGCACGAGCGCAAATGATGAGAGTCTGGAGAGCGATTCGAGCGATTTCGAAGAGAATGATGCGAGTTCTTCTTTCGTCATTAAACGCATATTTGTCGAAAGAGGAGACGATGTGCGGAGATCTGGAAGCCGAGAAATGTACTTTGGAAATTTATTTTGTGACGTAACTCCAAATGTCGCTCGTTTTCATCGCGCATTCGAAACGACAACGACAACGTCAGATTCGTCATCTTCCGAAGAAAAGGAGTTATGGTTAGCGTTTAGAGACGAAGGAACTTCGTTGGATCGATTGATGTACGAAGAAGGTCAAGGCGGAATGTTGCGACCGTCAGAGTGGTGGATCGAGCAGCGCAAAATTGCCGATGAAAACGGGAGAAGAACGAGAAACGAGATTCTTAATGCACGCCAGAATGAAACTTCGGGTAGCTCGAGAGATGAAAACGCTTCCACGGCGCCTACTTCTTTCCCCCAAAGAGATGCTTTGCGTGAAATTTTGCTCGAAATCGCGCGCGGTGTTGCGAAAGTTCACCAATCGAACGTGGCGCATCGCGACATCAAGCCTGCGAACGTTTTCATAGCATTTGAAAACGGCAATACCGGAACTCCTCCGTCCTCCTCCGCCCTTTTTTCCTCGACGGTCGCGGTTAGCGATGTGCGCATAGGCGACTTTGGATCTGCGGTGGATGCGGGATCCTTCGATACGTTGTTTGGTCCGCTCGGGCCGAACTCGGATCAAGAAACGCCTGATTTCGCACCTCCCGAGTCTTTATTTCGCGCGAAAAATCAACACCCCGAGCATCACACGCTCTCGTCGTTTGATATTAAGAAGTATAAAATGTATGACGCGTGGTCGCTCGGGATTGTATACTTGGAGGTTTTAGCTCTAGGAACTTCACGCGTTTGGGACGACAACGGTTTCGCGACGACGAGCGATGCCGGCAAGCGAGAGCGATTACGACGGGACGATTCATTGCGCGACGCGAGCGCGGAAACACGACTGGCATATAACAGAATTAGAGCAATGCTATCTATGTGTATTGCGCCGTCCTACGCTAACTTTGGCGTAAACAGTGGCGTTGAATCGAGCGTTCGAGACGACGCGAAGTATCCTCGTCCTGGCGAATCAAACGAAGAACAGAGCGAAGATGATAAGGAAGATATCGATAACCGCGGTAACGGTAGCGTGTATTCCGGCGCTTGTCTCGAAGAAAATATCATGCGAAGAATCAAGCTCCGCGACCCGCTGCGACTTGGATTACCCAACGCCTGGGCGCTTCGTTTAATTCGAAGGCTTTTACAGTGGACCCCCGATCGCCGTTTGGACGTTGCGCGGATTGAGAAGCACGCGTTTTTTAAGGAACGAATCGACGAAGTAACAGGTGAATCGTTCTTCGCGAACGAAGGTTGGACGTGCCCAAACGATGCGTCTGGTTTCGTGTACGAGTTCTCGGACGAATGCGCGGAACGATGCAAAAATGCGGAATGCGTCTAGTGGAAAAAATTGTGTTGTGTGCTAAAACTTTCAAATACAAAAACTAAATCAATCCCCTCGTCATCAACAATCTTGAGAGTTCGAGGATTTCATTAACACTATCGTTACGTACTTTGCTCTATATCTATGCGTCGTTCCAATCACGCTCAATCCTTGGTTCGCCTTACTCTGATCTACGTACGCGTGATTCAACACCACGTGTTGCGGCCTGGGCAACAAATTCGGCGCGTACGGAATCGGCGGCATATTCAATAACGTCAACTTCAACTGCGGCGGCATCGCCGGCGGTTCTTTACTAAAATCCTCCCCGTAAAACAAATAATCGTCGTAACTCTCCTTCGGACTACTCGGTACCGCGAAATGGTCCAAATTATCTAAAATTTCCGGCACGTACTCTTGCACCTCCAACACGTTGTTCACGTTCCCCATCTCGTCGTACATCGCCGGCTGATCCGGCGCGTACATCCACTCTCCATCGACGATAAATTTATACTGATACACCCCAGGTGGAAACGATTTAATCACCGAAAACTCTCTATTCCCAGACCGATGGAGCTGCGTCCGCGTTTGCCATCCGTCGAAGGAGCCTTCCACTTCCACGACCGAACCGCCTTGCGTCCCTGTTCGTTTTAAAAATGCGCGAAGGGTAGACACACACAGAGAGAGAGAGATGCGAGAGCGTGAGTAAAAAGAACACGAGAAGAATTAAGAACGAGAGTAAACGCATCCTTTTGAAAAACCGCATCGGCCGAAGCGCGTCGTCCGTACCGACCGCTCGCGAACACAAAAGACACATCTAGGGTAAAAACACCTCCTCCCCCCTGACGAAGAGGACGACGAGGTAAACGACGACTTCGATAAAACGAACGTCGCATACTACACTCTGACGAACGGGGCGAAAAACAGGACGCACACGTGATGGCGACTGGCACCAGCGCCGGTTCCAGCGCTTCTCCTCCTCCTCCTCCTCTCCCGCCTCCAAACCCCCCACCGGTGATGTTATTCAGGTGCGAACTTTGCGCGCCCGGGATCGGTACGGTTTGCGTCACCGGTCCGTGTTCGTACGTGCTGTGATGACTCGACCCACCGCCTTGCGAAAAAGCGCCCTCGAGGGAAGAGGTGTCGTCGTTCTCCTCTCCTCCTCCTCCTCCTCCTCGGGTGGTGTTGTTCTGCGTGCTGTTGTTGTTCCCCATCTCGCGCACTTTCCCGAGAGCGTTCTTCGTTCAATTCACTTTCTTTCTCTCTCGCTCTCTCTCTCTCTCAGAGAAACGCAGAAAACGGCGCCTCCTTCTCGCGACCGTTACGAGCGTCGCCGGTATGAAGTCGTCGATCGTTTGCGCGCGCTCTCTCTCTCTCTCTCTCTGCGTCTCAGAAAGTGGCGACAAAGAGAGTGAATTTAAAACCTCTGCTTTTTTCTCCATTCCAAACGAGCGGGAAACGCTCCAAAACGCCTCAAAGTTTGCTTTTCTGCACGGCACGAATACCACGGAAGACTTTTGCGCACAGAAAGAGGATAAGAGAGAGAGAGAGATGATGATGATGATGCGACGAGGCGCGAGGAGGCGTCTCCTCGCATCCATCGTCCAGATGCATTCTTGTTCTTCTTCTTCTTCATCTTCCATCCCCGTCGGGGGAGAATTTTTGCGCTCTGATTCTTCTTCTTCTTCTTCGGTGAAGACGACGAACGCGCGTCACACTCCGCGGTGGAGGAGGCGCGACGGGGTTGCTTTCGCGGAGGAGGACGGGGGGTCTCCTTCCGCTGCTCCCATCGCGTCTTCGTCTAATTATTCGAACGCGCGGCGACGACGGAGTTTTTCTTCTTCTTCAACGACGGCGGCGAGCCAACATTATTGTTCGAGAACATTTTTAGAGAGAGAATTTCATCATCAGCATCATCATCATCATGATCATAAGCGGAGAGCAAAGACGACGATGACGTCGTCGCCATCGTCGTCGTCGTCGTCGTCGTCGTCATCGACGACGATTCTCGAAGAAGAAGAAGAAGGAGAAGAAGAAGACCCAGACCCGGATAATCCGGCGAATGCGAAACCGAAAGGTCCCATTGGTCAAGCTTTTGATTTCCTCTCGGCGGTGGCGCTGGTGTGCGCCACCGCGGTAGCCGCCGTAGCCGGCGCGTCGTATTACGTGCAAACGACCGAAGAGTTGGAGAAGAAAGTGAAGGGGAAAGATTTTGAGAAAGAAATCGCGGTACCGGGAGCGCAACGGTTCGCGGAATATTTGCTGGAGTTTCGCCAGTTTATCGATGAGAAATCGAGCCATTATTTAGACCCGATTAGCGATAAGTTGTTGCCGGACCATCCTCCGGACGCGATGTATATTCCTCACACTTTAGTTTTGGATTTGGACGACACCTTGATTAACTCGAATTGGAACAGAGAGAGAGGGTGGCGAGTGTTTAAGCGACCGGGAGTGGATCCGTTTTTAGAGCACTTGGCGCAATTTTACGAGATGGTTGTATTCACCGACCAACTCTTGACATACGGTGAGCCGATTTTAGAACGGTTGGACCCAAAACGGTACGTCACGCACCGTTTATATAGAGAATCGGCGCAATATAAACACGGAGAATACATAAGAGATTTATCCAAGTTAAACAGGGATATGGAGAGAGTATTGTACATAAGTTCGAAACCAAAATCGGCGGAGATGAACCCGGAAAACGTCATTCCGATTCAGCCTTGGAGATACGAAGACGGTTCGACCGATACCGCATTGCTCGATCTCATGCCGTTTCTAGAATCCATAGTTCGTCTCGGCGTCGCCGACGTCCGAGCGGTTTTATCCTCATACAAGGAAGAAATGAAAAGAACCGGGAAGGATATCCCGCACATCTTTCGAGAGAGGCAGCAAAAGTTCCAAAAGAAACGATTGGAGCAAGCGAAACAAGTCGCGCCCATCGGAAGAGGAAGGAAGAAAATAGACGCGTGGTAAATATTGGCGCTTTTTTGTGAAAACACGCGACGCAAAGTGCTCCTTTTCTGCCATTATTACGTACGCCTAAAGTACTACTCTATATAAAGAGTTGCCACCACCCACATCGTGCCTCAAGTCCTTCTCTCTCTGTAAAAAAAAAACAAAGAAGAGGAAAAAAAACAAAACTTGAGTTTAGGGTTTTTTGTCGTTTCGTGGCCGTCGTTTCCGGATAACCCATCGTTCAGAAACCCATCGGGATTTGCTTCTTCACACATCGAGCGAGACGTTTTACGCGTTGTTGTTTGGAC
>JGI20155J14468_10001473_pt1 | contig 18418 bp, 8 predicted proteins | sample COG_05_FD_14468 | JGI IMG/M metagenome (IMG submission 14468) | reverse complement strand
GGACTCGAGACGACGTTTGAGACGAGCGCGAGACGCGTCGGGAGAGAGACTCTTTTTCTTGCGTTTTACTCTCGCGCTCTAAACGCACTCAAATCTTTTGCGCGTGGATCAGAAGCAAGGACGACGTAAACGACGGGCACATTCCCCTCGGTCGCTCTCTGTATCGTCGCGACGCGCGCGCCGCGCAATATGACAGACAGACTCCAATCTTGCGAAAGGGGAAAGTGCGCACAAAAATCCCCACAAAACACTTCTTTGGACACGCGTAAAAGAATGACAGGAAACAACAGCANCAACAACACCAATAATAATTCTAACAACGGGATGATCGACTTATTGAGTGCGTTCGCGCAGTTCGCGTGCGCGCCGATCGTTTCTTTGCCCGGGTTCGCGGCCATCGCAACTTTGAGAGCGGTTCGAGATCGGAAAAAAATGTCTTCCCCGTTGGAAGTTCAAATTGGAAATGGAAATGGAAATGGAGTCATCACGAGATCGAATAAGAAGAACGCGGCGTTTAAACCTCCCATAAACGCACCACCACTCGTCGTATTCGGTCCGATGGTGAAAGACATCGTGCAATCCGTGCTCGTCTCGCTGGTCTCGAGACAGATTTTGAATACTCTGCGTGCTGATGATGGTGATGGTGCAAAGGAGAATAAAAAAGGAGGAGTTTTTGGACGAAAGGTCAACGCGAAGCGCAACGACGGGAAAAGGAGGCAAAGATATGAAGAAGAGAATTTCCGATTGGTGTGCGTGACGGGGACGTATCAAGAAGGGTACAAAAATCGCGAGATGTTGAATAGTGAGGATGGTAGGGAGGCGGTTTTTGTCGGGTACGCGTTGGTGAGAGGGTGCGGGTTGCACTTTGACGTGAAAGCGGACGACGACGAGGATGTTGACGAAGATGATACTTTATTAAAACAGAAGAAAGAAGAAGAAGATGATGATGTGTACGATGAAAATGATATCGCCCCAGTGGTTGTTTTAACGAACGATGAGAGAGATGCGGTCGTGTACAGCGTGTACGCGGTGCCGTGCGATGCTCTAATTACAAACTTGTTCGATTCTGGTCTCAACGCTCGATTGATGGGCGTGTCTTCGGATACCGCGGCGATCGATTTAGCCGCGGTGGAAACGAGTACGTCTGTTCGAGTTGCGGCGCAAGCGAACGAAGGGTTTGGTTTTGCGTTGACGATGTTATCGTTTGCTCGTCCGAAGAAGAGTTCGGTGTGTGCGAGACCTTTGTACGAGAAGAGAGACGGCACGAGAGTGTACGCTTTCAACGACGAACAGTTGGAAAATTGCGGCATTACGAGCGGGAGTTCGTTGGCAAAGATTCGCGCGATATGCGCTAAAAGTAGCGGCGGAAAGAAAGAGAGTAATAGTACTACGGTTGAAGAAGTTGTGACTGACGTTGAGAATAAAACGGACGAAAATAATAACGAAGCATCTTCGTGGCCGATGAACTTGTTGCGCTCGACTGGCTTGTTCGAAACCGAAGGCGACGCCGAAGAAAAGATGAAAGAAGAAGAAGACGAGCTTCTAGTCAAAGATAAGAAAGCACCTCTCGGTGAGTCGTCTAATATATCGCAAAACAACAACGAAAACGTCGGGGGTTTCTTTGCGTCGTTTCTTTCGCCGGTGAACATTTCCGCGAATAAGAAGTCCTCGGCGGCTGGTGAAGAAGAAGAAAACCACAAATCTTCCTCGGCGACGACGCAACAGACGCCGGGCGCTTTGGGCGACCAGGTTTTATACCCAGCCACGGTCGCCTCGCCGTGGCCAGATGAATCGAGAGACGCCGACGAAGACTACGTTCCAGATTACGAAGCCGAAGATTTCGATTACGACGACGAGCCTTTATCCGGCGGCTCTTCCTTGATGGTCACGCCGACGAAGGAAGCGACGGGCGGTAATCGACGCAACGGAAGCTTTTACGAATCCGCGACGACGACGCCGAATGCCGAGAAAGTTCGAGACGAACCGCGACCGTTTGGTTCCGTGAATGCCGTTGCCGCGACGACATCTATCGCCTCTACGTCCTCTCCAACGGAGGAAAAAGAAGCGCATTCGTCCGAGTACGTCTATTCGGTCGACTCCGAATCCGACGCGGTGTCCTCCGCGGACAAAAAATCCGTCGCGCGAGCCTTCAAAGCGTCTTCAAACTCGAATTGGGGCGAAAACAACAAGATTGAAAAAGCAATGAAAGAATACAAAATGCTCGGAGGCGTCGACGTCGCTCGATTATACACGCGCACTCGTGAAAGAAAATCCGCCCAAAAATCGATTGGTTTAGTAAACAAGTCGACGCGTCTGGTCGATTTCGCCAGTTGTCAAAGGGCGGTAAAATACGCGGAAACGTTCCATACCAAAGACGACGGTTCAGACGGTGGCGTCTTGCCCAGATCGAGGGCCGTGTGGTTCGATGGCCGCCGATGTAGGATGTAAATTAATGAAATAAAACATGCGTCGCGCTCTTTCGTAAACGCTTCGTCCCTTTCAACATCTCGTTGCTGCGCAGACACATTTTATCCAAAAAACACTTTGAATTCTTTCGTCACATCTTCACTTCTGACTTTGTTCACACGCGTGAATAAAAAAACATGACCTTTTCCTCCTCGTTTACTCTCTGGACGAGGACGACGGCGGCGGAAAGTGTGTACCGCAACCACCATCGAAAGCGACGAGAACAGGCGCGCTTCTTCGTTCGGGAAATGACGCGTAAAAGTCGCCGTCACGTCAGAGGAAAGAACAGGACGACGACGCAAAACTCGGCGTTGACGCGTGATGAGGAGGAACAGAAAACAGAAGAAGAAATAGAAGACACCCCAACGAACGACGACGATATCGCACAACAGCTCCACCGAGAAGCGTTATCCGTGCTCCAATGGCACTTGGTCTCCCGAACCGTTGCGAAATTTTGCGAAACCACTCTCGGACGACAAAAATGTGTCTCCTTGGCTTTGAAAAACACGCGCGAGGAATGCGAAGAAGAAATGCGAGTGACGAGCGGGATTTTAAAGCTTCTTTCTCGTCGCCGTTTACGTTCGGGTGATGGTGCTGATGATGATGCGTCTGTGTCGTCGTCGTCAAAGTCGATAAGAAACAGACGAAGAGATTATGGATATTTGGACGGCTGTTTCGAAGGATGTAAAGACGCGCGGATGTTTTTGGAAGGCGCGAAGAAAGGGCAGACGCTCAGCGCGGGGAGTTTCGTGGACGTGTACACGACTCTGGTAGCTATGGAAAAGGTGTGCGATGAAATATATATAGACGATGATGCGAGTGGCGCAGACGATGATGATGATGATGTGAAGGCGTTGCGGAAAGCTACGGAAAGCTTACGAGCGTGTCGCGACGACGAGAAAGTGCACGCGATGAAGAAGGAGATTGAACGGTGTATAAACGTAGATATTTCGTCCGGTGCGATACGAAACGACGCTTCGGAAGATTTAGCGCAGATTAGGTCGAACTTATCGTCCACGGCGAAGACGTTGAGGAAGACGTTGAACGATATCGCCAACGAGATGGCGCAGAAGAAGTTTGCGGAGCGGGCGCAGATCGTGACGAGATTAGGTCGCGAGTGTATTCCCATGAAGCTAGGATCGGCTGGTCAGCTAAAGGGTATCGTACTCGCGACGTCGGATTCTGGTGCGACTGTATTTAAAGAACCAGAAGAAGTTATCGCGTTGAATAACTTTCTCAGCGAATTGAAAGAGTTGGAAGAGATGGAAATTGAAGTCATTTTAAAACGGTTGACGAGCGAGTTGAAAGAAGTAGCCGATGTGATTCAAGAAGCGCTGGAGGTTGGAATGACGACCGCGGATTTAGCGAACGCGAAAGCGAGACACGCGAAATGGATGAGCGGGTCGAGACCCGTTTTCATGGATTCGTCAGCTTCTTCGTCTTCGGAAAAGAAAGTGTCAATCACCAACGCGCAACATCCTCTCCTGTTGGAAAAATATCTACCAAAGCTCCCAAACTTCTTAGGCGACGACGACGACGACGACGAGAACGATAAACAAAAAGCGTGGGAGAAACTCGCACCGGGGAGTTTCTACGACGAGAATGCCGAAGAAGAAATCGATAGCAAACAAGGACGCACTCGATTCGATTGCCGATCGAAAATCGTGCCAATCAACTTTCACATCGACGCGGAAGCCACGGCTGTTGCCATCACCGGTCCAAATACTGGTGGTAAAACGGCTTCGTTGAAAACGTTAGGAATCCTCGTGCTCATGGCGAGGGCAGGAATGTATTTACCTTGTGGCGGTGAGAGCTCTGAACACGGACAGCAAATTTTACCATTCGTGAGAACGGTCGCGTGCGATTTGGGGGATTCGCAAACTTTGCAACTTGGCGATGGTGGATTATCCACGTTTGGGGCGCACATTCGACGATTGAAACGCATTTTAGAATCCTCCACGGAAGATTCTTTGGTTTTACTCGACGAACCGGGTTCAGGAACCGATCCTCGCGAAGGTGCGGCGTTAGCAGTCGCCGTCTCCTCAGCCGTCGCGAAGAAGTCGAAACTGCTCGTGTTGACCTCGCACTTTGAAGAAGTAAAACAGTTTGCACTCGCGGTCGACGATAACGACAACCAATTCAGAGTAGCAGCCGTTCGATTCGACGTGGAAAATAACCGACCGACGTACGAACTAGTTTGGGGTGAAACGGAAGATTCTAACGCGTTGTCTATTTCGCGCGGTTTAGGATTAGACGGCGATTTATTGGAGGAGGCGACGCAGGCGCACGCGAGAATGATGGAACTGGAAATGCGCAACACGAAGAAACGTGAACAAAACTCGGATGCAAGTTTAGACGAAGAAGACGAAGACGCAAATCTTGCGGACAGTCTTCGATTGGAACGCGAAGAACAACGCTTACGGTTTACGCAAGCCACGGAAAATTTTGAGCGCGCGCAACAATTGAAAACAAAAGTTTTTCGAGAGACGAACTTTTTGCGAGAGCGAGTGAACATCTCAAAGGAAAGATTTGAGTTTCAATCCGCGCAGTCTATCGAAGAGGCAAAATCGAGGTGTGAAACAGCCGCTACGCTCGAAGAAGTTGAAGAAATAGTCAAAGAAACCTTTCCGGAAGGATTTTACATGAACGCTCGAGGCGAGATTGCGCTCGAAGACGACGGCGGGAACGCGTCTGAATACGTCCCAAAGCCAAAAGATAAAGTGCTCGTAAAAATGCTCGGCGGCGCGGAAGCCGAAGTCGTGAGCGTAGATTTAGCCGCGAGCGAGTGTACGGTTCGCATTGGATCGCTCGTGACGCGCAGTCCGTTGAACGGCGTTTCGAAAGCGACCGAGAAGCAAGTCTTTGGTGGTCGAAAATAGTACTTACTAGAACACACAAAATGTAAAAGCAAAGAAGCAAACTGCGCGTACGAGGAGTCTCGTTATCTCTCGTCGTAGAACTACATTCCACTCATCTATCTGCCTTTACACAGTATTATACAATAATTTAGGTACCACAACTGACTGCCTGGTACCACGGTACTAGTAACTATACTAATCTAATCGTCCGACAACGAATTCGTCGGATCTTTTAATTTCTTTCGAATTTCTCGCATGCCGAATAAGTTCTTGACGATGTTCTCGGCTTCGTTTTCCGCTTCCAACTCCAACTGTTCCTCGCTCGCATCTTGGAGCATTTTCAACCTATGTTCCCGTCGTTTTCGTTTTTCCAGCTCTTTCATCTCTTTGCCTCGCTTACCGACGCGTTTTAAAATGTTCTTCACCGCAGATTTTTCGTCATCTGGATTTTCATCTTCCGCGCCGCTCGAATCGTCGTCGCCGAACGAAATTTCGTTATCGCTCTCGTCGTCGAAGACCCAATCCTCGTCGTCGTTCAAATCGTCCACCTCGACGGCGTTTCCAGCGCTCGAGATGGTTCCAGCCACGACGTCCTCGAAATCTTGCCCGCCACTTACATCTCCCATCCCCGTTGCCGCGTTCCCTTCGCGTTTCTCGTAGGTGAGCATTTTTAAATCGTTCTCGGTCAACACGTCCGAATCTTTGCGTCTGCGTTTTAAAAGCGGTTTCCCGCCCGCCGCGTTCAATTTCGCATTCCTTTCCTTGGCCGCTTGAATGCTCGCTCTTTTGAATACATCTCTCGTTTCCTCTTCTTCGCGCAGTTTTTTTCTCGCCATACGATCGCGGCGTTTGATTTTCTTCGAAAGTTCGACGTCTTGTCTCGTCGCGTTGGCGATTTGTCGAAGCAGTTTTTCCACCGGATCCAAGAAATCCCAATCGTCGTCACACTCCGGGTCGTCGGGATCGTCGCATACCTTCGAGGCGTTGAAGAGATGGACTTTCTTCTTCTTCTTCTTCCTCCTCCCTCTCGACGTGCTGTCTTCCATCATCTCGTGAACTTCTTCTTCGTGCGCCTTGAGAACGTTGTGCAAATCCGATAAATCTTGCGTGTGATTTTGGTTCCTCTTTTCGATGTTGACGATAACCTCGCCTCTTCGATAATCTCGAAACTCTAATCGCTTCACTCGGTCGAGAAGTTGTTGCACTTTCGGCATCTCTTCGCCAATGTCCTTATTCAGTTTTGCTTGCGCTTCGAGAACATCGATCGATCGGCGCCAATATTCTTCGTTTTGAAACTCTCTACGTTTTTCCAAGTGCGCTTTCGAGCACTTCCCGGGCGTTTCGCGTTCGCACCTCGCGCGTTCTTCGTCTTCGTGGCTGAAGAGCACTAACGAGCTTCGAACCCATCGTCCACCGTGTAACTGCGCGTCTCGGCGTCCTTGAACGTCTCGTGTCTTTAAGCCCGCGCACTCGTCGAACGACCAGGAACCCATCAATCCTCGCTCAAAGCCGTGTAATTTTCCGTGCATGCTGTTTTCGATATCTATTTGCGATCGGTCGACGCCCCAAATTCGAACTTCGTCGATGTCGCCGTTAAAGATGGACGCCGCGTTACCGTGGTCGAGAATAGCACCGATAACGATCGGGTTTTGTGCGTCCCAACCTTGGCCTTTCTCTTCCTGCGCGCCTCTCAAAGTCCCGTTGATGAACATTTTCGAATACCCGCCGCCGTACGTCACCGCTACGTGCGACCAATCGTCCGCGGGTAAACGCACGCTCGAACGCAAACCAAACGGGGCAACTTCGCGGTGGAAAAAAACCGCCCCATTTTGCTCAACGTGCACAAAGAACTGTCCAACCACGCCTCTGTTGTACTTAGCGATGATTGTCCCACCGAAATCTTTCGATTTGCGAGGTTTAACCCACGCTTCTATGGTCATGTGTTTCGTTCCAGAAAAGTGTAGGGATTGCGACCGGTCAATCTTCACGTGCGTGTGATCACCCGCGTGCAAGGAAATCGCACAGCCCGGAATCCTCGACGCTCGCTTCTCGTTTCTTTGCAGCAACAAATGCCTCGTCTCGTTGGTCAACTGAAACGCTCGACTCATTGCCGAGCTTCCGCCTCCGTTCACTACGCTCTCCATCCCGCGAGACGACGATTCGCCCACTTCCTCTAAAACCATCTCCAAAAACTGCTCTTTATTCACAAACGCCTCGTCGTCTTTCGTGCTCCCTCTGAGCTGAAGAAACTGAAACGCTCTCGTCGCGGCTAACTTCAGCCCCTCGTTCCCGTACATGGAAATAAACCTCTCGTACTCCTTCCTCGTGATCTTATCGACGGCGTCTTTCGAGACTCTTTTCTTCCCTTTCTTCTTTGCGCTTCCGTATAAATTCTCTCGTCTTTTCTCCTCCTCCATATCCCTCGCAGTCGCGTTCAGCCCATACGGCATCGCCAGTTTCGGTAAAAGTCTCACATCCTCCGAATATTCAAACATCGACTCCAAGGCGAATCTTCTCCAAAACACTTTTTCTCTCTTGTCTCCGAAACGTTTCGGCCAAAATTCAACTTTCGTTTCCACCGAATCTTCGCCTTTGACGAGCGAATGCCCGCCGAATACTCCGTCGTTATTCTTTTCATCGTTTACGTCCGCACTCTTCTTCGTTTTCCTCCCGCTGGTGCTGAGAACAGGTCCTGAATCGAAATCGAAACCGACGATTTCGCGNACCGACGACGGGGAAAACAACGCGAAGGAAAAGAAGACGATTACGAGTAGCGTTAAGAGAAGGAGTNAGAAGAGTTTCGCACGCGACGAAACTCGACGATCATTTTCAAAGAATCCCCTCCAGTGAAAGTGTCGTTTACGTCGTCGAGGCATGGCGTCGAACGCCGGGTCGTCCGTGCCCATTTTCGTCGTTGTTCTCGCTTCTTCTTCGTTCTGAAAGTGTTATCTTTTCTGAGGAAAAATGAAGGCAAAATTGAGGCAAAAATGACCATACTTTACGCGAGAACGCGTTCGCGTTGTTATTCTTCGTATTTTATTAAAACGGAGGCGCTTGCGTCATCTCCGCGGTTCGCTTCCCGCCTTGTTCTATTGGAATCTCTTTATCTTTGTATTCGTCTATGCGCTTTCGCGAGGCGTTTAAGACGCGTTCGTTCCATTTCTCGTCGAATCCAGGGAATAAGTGTGGCGCGGTGGTCCCGTTTGGACGCATGGCTTGGTCTAACTTCATCAACACCCAGGCGTCTAAAGCGGCGTATCTTCTGGCGTCGTCGATGAGCGGTCTTCGCGCCCACAAGTCGCCGTCTTCGACGGAGGTGTACATGTTTTTGACGCGTTTTTTCAAGTCTTCGCAAACGAGGATTTCCGCGTTGGTTAACCGTCGACTGACTGTTTTCGACAAGGACGGGAGGTGTTCGACTATTCCCCCAGCCGCGCGGCGAATGGCGATATCGAGTAATTGTAAGTCTAAAACATTTTTCAAAACCACGTCGTGTTGATGGAACAAAGCGTCGCTGTCCATTCTCACGTCGTACGCGAGTTTCAAAATCTCCTCGGATTCGATGATATCTTTCAAACCGCCGTCGGTGAATACTTCCTTCCCACCGATGGTCATCACGTCGATTAAAAAGATCTTCTTCGGAATGGCTATTTGTAACAGCGTTATCTTCCCCGTTCTCGATAATCGAACACCTTCGCAATCGTACGCGATGACTTTCGCTCGCTTCAATTCCAACACGCATTGCGTAAACGCTTCCGACGTGTACGAGTCGATAAACACAACCTGTTCGTCCAACTCGTCCAGAATTTCTCGACACTCTGCATCTTTCATCACATTCATTTTCAAAGCATTAGTATTGCCCTTGTTCTGTTCTCCTCCTTTCTTCTTCTTCTTCTTCTTCTTCGTGCTTCTTTTAATACCGTTGTCGTTGTTATTCGCTTCCTCGTCTTCTAAACTTGCTTCAACGGGATAATTTGGCAATGCTGATGATGCCAACGCGGCGAATCGATTGTTGCTAATGCTGTTATTATTATTACTCGTCGTCGTCTGCATCGTCGCTACAAAACCGCCGCTTTGCGTCGACGTTTTCGGCACCAGCGACCCGCCCACGCTTTCCCCAATTCGAGAACGAGAACACGCTTTGCACAGAACTGATGAGGAAGAAGAAGGAGAAGAAGAAGGAGGAGCAGCAGCGACAAATGATGACGGTATTGATGCGCTCATTATCATCGAAATCGTTTCAGTCGTCTTCTTAAACGGCGCTTGACAGTTTGAGCAGATGAGTTTCCGCTTCTTTCCCATTACAATTAGTGAGGACTATTGAGTACTATTCTACTGTTCATTTAAAATGTTATCCGGTGAAGCACCTCGAGCTCTTCGGGAGGCAGTTCTCGTACAGCTTTCGTAAGTCCGAGTACCCTTGGTCCTCGTAACACTCGCACACACCATTTTTCGCGTTGAGTCTGGGATAGGTTTTCGTCGTCTTCGTCCCCGCGCCTTTTATCGTTTCGCACCACACGGTGCCGCCCCTCTCCTCGGTCCACGCCGCGCGACATAAAGGAGGCGAAGAAGGACTGCTATTACTATCGCTGCTACTGCTACTACCGTCATCCTCGTAATGACTTCGTTTCGCTTCCTCGACTCTCTCCCAAAACCGCCTTCCTCGTTCTGTCTTATCCCCGTTTTCGTCGTAAAACCACCCGTCCCCTAATACGCCGCGCTTTCGATACGTCCCTCTCGAACCGCCTTCGCGGTAAAACCGAACCCACTTTTCCAGCTCCAGAACTTCTCCGTGTGAGAGTGTATCCACGTCTACGTTACTCTCTTCTCGTTTCCCGGTTAAAAACCCTTTCGTTTGATCGGTACCGATGAAAAAATGATACTCTTTGCCTTCGCCGTAAAAAGCGTCTGCTTGTCCTTTTCCTTTTCCTCCTCCTGACAGGTCGAACACTTCTCCGCACAGACTCAAATGGAGAGCCTTTTTTCCCAACTCTTCTCTCGTGAACACTTCGTTTTCCTTCGTATTGTTATTATTCTCATTCGTGCCGTTCCCTTCGTCGCTAAAACTGCCGTTCCGTCCTCTGAACCGTATGAGTATTGCAAACATCATCGTCCAAAACAAAACGGCAACCCGTTTGACTTTGACGCTTTTGCTCTGCCTTTTTTCCCCCTCCTTTACCTCTGTTTCATCTTTTTGTGCGCCTGTTTGTTGTTTTCTTCGGCGAGCAACCCCGGCAAAGGAAGACATTTTGTTTTTATCGTTTGAGCAGCGCGGAGGAGAGAGTGAAATGTGTGACAAACAATGGAGATATTTGTTGTAGGGGCTGCAAGCAGTCCTCTTTTCGCCTTCACGCTTCGATGAAAATACAGTCGTCCTCGCGGGCGGCGCATTGCGAGTATTATTATTCTTAGTACATACGAAAAACGACTCTCTCTTTCTCTTGTTTACTCTTCTTTCAGTACCCTGGATTCAAAATACGCGTTGAGCGCAATCACCGCCGCGTGCGTTACGCTCAACGATTCGATCAAACGTCCCATTTTGTATTCGCAAACGGAATCGACTCGAGCGACTTGAGCGTCGGAAAGGCCGTCGGATTCGCTTCCAAAAACTAACGCGACCGATCGAGGGTGGTTTTCGAGTAATTGTTTCGTGCCGAAGAAGTGTTTTTGTCTTCGGTGATGATCACCGTCGTTGTTGTTCTTTTCCTCGTTCTCGTTCTCGTTCTCGTTCTCGTCTTTCGCCATCCACCGAGAGAACGCGACGCTTTGCAATACCGAACCTTTTCCTCCTTCTCCTTCGCCCTTTTCCTCCTCCTCGTTTTCTCTTTCCAACGCATCCAAACACGCCTCTAATGTTTCAAATACCCTCGCGTTCCTCACGATGTGCTGCGCGCCTTTGCTCGCGTTCAAGCTCGCTCTCGAAATCACTTCCACTCTCGGTTTCACAATCGACAAGCTTTCGCATTCGAACGAACACATGGACCTGGCGATGGCTCCAATATTGGACGCGATTTTCGGTTCGCATAAAATCACGTGCACGTCTTTGAGCACAGCATCTTTATTTAAAACTTTCTGCGTTTGTATCGACCGACGGTCTATTCTTCCTCCGAAATAGGTTTTCGCTCTTTGCGCGAATTCCGTTCGCTTCACGTCTCGGGACGTTTCCCGTAAAGGTTGCTTTTCCGCTTTTATTATTCTTACGTCACAAAAACATGATTTATTCGAAGACGAGTTCAAAGAGACGAAAGTGTTTTGGGCAGTGAAAGTGCTTTTCATTTGTCTTCTCTCATCTTTCTTTCTCTCTCTCACTCTCTCTCTCTCGTGCTCTCTCTCTGAAGTCTTACTCCTGTTGTCCAATTCGTAACGAACTTGTTTAGGGTATCATACAAAAACCCTAAACCTCCATTTTGAACAAAAATTTAGAAGAGAAAAACGAGACACAAAACGAACGAACTTGAACGCGTGAATAAGCTACTTTTTGTCGTTGTTCTTCTTGCGTCGTCCCTCCTTTTTTGTCTTTGTTTGTTTGTGTGTGTGTGTTGTTTCTTTTCTCTTACTCTCTTGAAAGCACAACACGTTTACGACGAGCACATCATCTTCATCTCATCCAAAAGGGGGGAGGAAAAATTCAAAAATCAAGCAGCCAACGGGAAAAACGTGCACCAAATGTTAAAGCTGAAATCCCGAGCGGTTTTGGAAACGCCGACGACTGGGTTATCTCGGCAACTCTCGAAAACTGGGATAAATACTAGNAGTAATACTAATAACGAAGATGGCGGCACCAATAATAAGAGTTTGCGAGAACATGGCACGACAGAGGCTGATGATGATGATTTTGATGCGTTGAAAGCTGTCAACACCACCAACACCAACAACGAAAACTCGCAACAGCGACATGGAAAAGGAGCGCCAAATCCGCCGATAATTTCGCAGAAACCATCCATCCATCGGTACCCGGGCGCGTTTGGAAACCAACCGAGGTTTGCACCGTCGCAACAGCCTCCGCCGTTACCGTTTTCGCAAGATTTTGACGTGGCGGATTATTGCACGCCGGCGGATCAACAGTTTGAGTTAGTCGGGAACATAGCGTACGCGAATACGAACAAGAATAGCGGAGGAGGAGGAGGCTACGACTCTCAGCAAGGGTTACAACCGTTCGATAGTTGCGACGGGAAAGAAAATGGTGGCGTGAATGGTAAAGGGTATTTTAGCTCGATTGTACAAAACACGACGAACGGGAAACAGTTTGGCATGCGTTCGCCGGTGGCGTTGAGCCCGATGCGACACAAGAGAGCGAGGTTGGGGTGTATCATAGATTCGCCGAACGTGAGTCAGCAAATGTACAACAACAACGAATCGAGTCGAGGTGCATTGGACGTCATCAACGGAACTGGTGGTAGTTCTGGTCCTTCTGGTTTGCGCTTTCAGCAGCTGTCTTCGCAACAGATGCAGTTGACGCCGAGAGAGTCCTCGCAGCCGTTTACGATTAGCAGAGCCGGAAGTCTTCCGCAAGCGTGTTTGCAGTACTCGCAAGGCGCTGGCGGGAATAGAAATAGCGCAAATGCACACAACAACATGTTCGAAGTGCCACCGATTCCAAACAGACAACAACAACAACAACAACAACAACAACAACAAGGTGGCGGTGGTGGTAGCGCGAACGCGACGAAAAAGGAAAAGTTGCTCCAATCGCCGCCGATATCGCGAAACGCGTTTTTACGAGACGAAGAACAGGCGAAGGAATTACCCGCGCATAGCAGACGAATAACGAATAATAACAACGGTAGCAATAATGAGGCAAAGGAGAACGCGCAAATGCTTCGATTCCGATCCGAGTTTGCGGATTTAGGACTCATCGCCAAAGGCGGATTCGGGAAAGTTTCCAGAGTCGTTCATCGATTGGACGGCAAAATGTACGCGGTCAAACGCACGGAGAAGAAGTTATACGGCGAATCCGAGAAAAACGACGCGTTGAGAGAAGTGCACGCGATGGCGGCTTTATCTTCTTTGAATTCGCCAAACATCGTACGATATTACACCTCGTGGATGGAATACGACCATTTGTACATCCAAATGGAGCTTTGCGAACGCGGCGCCGTGAAATTCGGACCGGACGCCAAATTTACTAAGGACGAAGGCGAAGTTTTGTTAGTCGTTCGCGATGTAGCTAACGCGTTATCGGTCGCGCACGAGTCGGAGGAACGCATCGCGCACATGGATGTGAAACCGGATAATATTTTCGAATCGGAGAAAAAGATTTACAAGCTAGGGGATTGGGGACGCGCGACGTCGACGTGCGGTGAGAAGCGGAGAAAGCTTATCGGTGGCGCTTCAGAAATAGACGGTGATCAGAGATACTTAGCCAACGAAGTGTTAAATGACGATTTTTCAAACTTGGCAAAGTCAGACGTGTGGAGTTTAGGCGCGACGGCGTTGGAGTTGTTGTTAGGGGAAGCGTTACCGATGAACGGCGACAAGTATCGAGCGTTGAGAGATGGGCGGTCAGTGAATGAGAACTTTGAGGATTTTGGTTTAAGCGAGTTTTCTTGCAGCGAAGAGATGAAGGCGTTGTTGAAGTTGATGTTGGCGAAAGATCCGGAATCGAGGCCGACGGCAAAGGAAATCATGGTAGAGTGCGAAAAGTTGCTTTGTTTGACGAGCGCTATGGAGTCCTCGATGCTTTAATTAAGGAACTTGACATACTGTAGTTGTTCTGATTGTGTTGTAAAAAAGAGACTTGTACTATCACACACATATCATTAATATGATTGATTCCTTTCTGAATGCGTTACTATTACATATTATATACATACAAACACTTTCAAATGTGCTGCTAAATCGTAATGCGCGTCTTGTAATCGCGACTACCGTAGGCAAACGCGTTGCCGCAAGCGATACGCACGCGCTCTGGAGTACACGGTAAATCTAAACTAAACGCTCCTTCGTTTTTCTCGTTCTCATCTTCTTGTCTCGCGTAGTATATCGCATCTTTCACGGCGAAATATACCGAGTTCCCGAGTAAAAATGGTGGTTCACCGACGGCTTTGGAACTTTGCACAGCTCGCGGATTCTTGGAATCGTGTAATAAAGTGACGTTGAACTCCTCCGGAACGTCGTTGGCGGTTGGAATTTTATACGTGCCTGGTCCTCTCGTGAAATTTACGCCATCTTTAATCCATTTATGTCCGTTTTTCGAATCGCCGTACTTCAACTCTTCCAATAAAATCCAACCTAAACCTTGCGCAAACCCGCCTTCGACTTGGCCAATATCCAACGCCGGGTTGATCGAATCGCCAACATCCATGACAATATCAGTGCGCAAAACGTTCACATCGCCAGTCAAACAATCGACTTCGACTTCTGAACACGCCGCACCGTAAGTGTAGTAATTAAACGGTTCGCCTTTTCCTACGGACCAATCCCAGTTTAGATTTTTCGTGACATGCCAACCGTGCGCGGAGAGATCGATGCGTTGGAAATAGGCCGAGTTGACGATGTCTTTAAACGACGCGTCTTTAGCCATTTTCTCTCGAATTGGTTTCAAGCGTTCCATGATTTGCAAACACGCGTCCTCGGTGGCGTCGCCGTACATGTCCGAACTCGCCGAAGCAGCTGTCGGTGATGCGTTTGGTACTTTCTCCGTGCTCGTCTCGAGGACGTGAACATCTTCGAAACGAACGCCCAAGTTTTTCGCGGCGATTTGCGCCACTTTCGTAAACAAACCTTGTCCCATTTCGACACCGCCAATAGAGACACCAACGGTACCGTCTAAATAGACATTCACGAGTGCACCAGCTTGATTCAAAAACAAAGCGGTAAATGCGATGCCGAACTTGGCCGGCGTCGCGGCGAAGCCTCTCTTTTTGAATTTACTCGTCTGATTGAACGTTTCAACCGCTTTCCTTCGATCGGCAAAAGATGCTTCGCGCTTACATTTCAACTCTTCCCAGCAACTACGAACTTGACAGTCGATAAGCTTTTGTCCGAAATGCGTGAGGTCTCCTTCATGATACAGATGGTTTTCTCTCAAAGCATCAGGCGCGACGTTTAAATGTCGCGCGACGTCGTCCAAGACAGATTCTCCAATCATGATACCTTGCGGACCACCAAATCCTCGAAACGCTGTGTTTGAAGGTAAGTTTGTCTTGCAACAGTAACCTTCAACACGTAAGTTTGGAATGTTATACGCGGAATCTACGTGCAAGATTGCCCTATCGAGAACAGATGAACTTAAATCGAGCGAATTACCCGCATTGTTGTAAATTTTAACATCCAGCGCGAGTATCTTCTCACTCTTCACATCAAAAGCCACCTTCCAGTCGCCTCGGAAACTGTGCCGATGGCCGGTGATTTGCATGTCAACATCGCGGTCTAAAACTAAGGAGACTGGCCTACGCAAATGGTACGCCGGTACAGCAATTGCGACGTTCATGAATCCCGAGCGCGACTCTTTCCCTCCGAAACCGCCGCCTAAACGTTTCGCCTTACACGTGACTTTATTTCGAGAGAAGCCTAAACAGTCCGCGATGTACGCTTGGTGTTTCATCGGACACTGCGTGGACGAAATCGTGACTACCTCATCGTTGTCGGTAACTTCTACGACGCATGCGTTCGGTTCGAGGTAGAAGTGTTCTTGACCGCCGACTCGCGTTGATCCGGAGATGATTTTGATATTTTCTTCCTCGTTTGCAAAAATATCGTCGACGTTTCCGGAATGCAAAGCGTGTCCAAGAAAACCTCGCATGCCAATCATTTCGTCGGTGTAATATGATTTTTTCGCAATCGCGTCTTCGATGGATAAAATCGGTTCAAGAATCTCGTATTCGATTTTCACCGCGGCCGCGGCTCTCAACGCCAACGCTCTCGTTTCCGCGACGACGACACCGATGACTTGACCAACGCACGTGACGTATTCCGTGGCAAAAATCTCCTCGTCGTGTGCAATCGGGCCGATAATGTTGGTTCCATTTTTGGGAATATCTTTCGCGGAAAAGTATCCGAGCACGCCTGGGATACTTTCCACGGCGCTCGCGCTGTCCACCGAGAGAATCTTTCCGTGCGCGATGGTAGATAAAACCAAAGCGGCGTGCACGCACCCTTCAGGTTTCGCGGCGTCGTCGCAATAGATTGCTTCTCCAGACGCCTGTATATGCGCGGATTTATGCGCCAGAGGTTGTCCAACGACTTCACCGTTTGGCTTTTTCGTAAAATATTGCGCTCCAGAGACCACCGATTGTCGCTCGTTTCGTCCGAGAGAGGAAAGTTCGTTTTGTTGAAGTTCGTATATAGAAGAAGAAGAAGAACTGTCCACGACAGTTCTCAAATCGCTCACGCAGTGTAAGAAAAACTTAAACGCAAAGGATTTTGCGAGCGTGATTCGATATTGGGACATCCCTCCGGGTGCGCTCTCGTCCACAAAACATTCCTTCTCAATTGCGCTCATGAGAAAATCCAGCGTTTCTTTCGTCATGTGTTTCCCGACCATCCCGTTCGCCGTCTGTGAACAGAAGATTGTTTTGAAACTCAAGCCTCCGAAACCGAGAGAGAAATCTAAGCATTCACCAGTACTCGTGTTAAAAAGTGCTCGCGCGCCACACGTGACGATGGCGATATCGTCCTCGCGCCTGTGCGATTGTTTGTACTCGTGAAAATACTCTTTAGTCGTCGCCGCGGTAGTTCCGGTGTAGTCGGTATCGTTGAACGCTTTCAATTCGACTTGCTTTAAGATTTCGTCTGGTTTTAAATCGACTTTCCTATAAGCTAAGAAGAAATCTCTCGCTTTCACGTATCGATCCCCGCCTTTCTTGGACGTCACAACAAACATAGCGTCTAAAGCTAACCATATTGGGTTCAAATCTGAAATCGGCGACCCGGTTACGATGTTACCGCCGAGCGTGGAGACGTTTCGAATTTGCCTCCCGGCGAACCATTTCAATTGTTTGGAAATAGCTCGGAATCTTTCCACTTGAGAAGCTTCTTTGCCGCTACACGCGCGCTCCAAATCCGACAGAGAAATAGCCGCTCCAAAAACAGCTTCGCCGTTGTCGTAATTCATGCTAATTCTATCGAGTTCTTCGATCGTATTTCCAGAAACGTGAATGCGTCTCGGGTAAAGAGCTTTTTTAAACTTGATTTCAACGCCAATTTCCGTATTTCCGCAAACAATCTTAGACTCGTTTCCAGGATATGCGTCTCGCAAATCCAGTAACTCTTTCAAACTCGTCGGTCGGTGCCATTTCACGCCGTCGTTGTGCACGGAATCTGTAATCGCGTCTCCGCCGTGAAACGCGAGCGCGGCTAAAGGTCCGGTTCCTGCTTTCGCGCGTCGCTTTAATTCGATCGGAAACAATGGTTCTTTGATTGCAGCATTAGTAGTACCACCATTCGCTCCGTTTTCGACGTTTCTGCTGCTCGCATTCTCATCAGTCTTTTCACCGTCGCCGCCGCATCCGTTCGTGCACGGTTGCCCGGTGCTCGCGCATATAGGCACCGTCCCGTCTGAAACTTTCACGGATTTCTTAAACGCGTTCGATACGTCCCCATCGATAGTTTCTTGCGAATACACCTTATTCTCCACGAACGCGTCCACGAATCCTTTCAAAATAGGCCTGTATCCGGTGCATCTGCACAAGTTCCCGGACAACGCCTCCTCGATGTCGTGCGGCGATATCAACGCATTTTCAGCAGCGGTATTCTTGCTTCGCGCGTTTAACAACAACGCGTACATGGACATGACAAAACCGGGTGTACAAAACCCGCACTGCGACCCGTGCGCGTTCGCGATGGCCATCTGCACTGGATGCAAGCCATCCCTCGCGTTCCCGAGGCCTTCGATCGTAATCACGTGGTGTCCTTCGAACGCGTATATCGGCGCTAAACACGCGTTGACCGCTTTGTGCGCGTACGAAAATTGGTCCGTCTTTTTATCATACCCCGTGATTGAGGACGCGACGACGGTACACGCCCCGCACCCGCCTTCGCCGCACCCGAGTTTCGTCCCCGTTAAACGTACATCGCGTAAAAACTCCAGCAAAGTGGTTTCCCCGATGCCGTCTCGTAACTCGTATCGTTTTCCGTTCACGTATATCGCCGGA
>JGI20155J14468_10001472_pt1 | contig 18420 bp, 15 predicted proteins | sample COG_05_FD_14468 | JGI IMG/M metagenome (IMG submission 14468) | reverse complement strand
CTCTACTCCACCTACCCTGCGCTCGCGCAACTTTCAGTCGCCGAAGCCGCGCGACTCCACGAGTCCTTCGCCAATACCGTCGTCTCCAAACTCGCCTTACTCTCCCAAAATGGCGCGTTATTCGCTCGACCGGGCGCTCGACTCGCCTTTCTCGAGAAAGCCATGAACAAACCGGCCTCGCCGCCCATCTTGGGTCAATTCAAATCCAGACGCGGATTGAGCAGCATTCGTCGTCGTCCTCGTCAATTCGGCAGCACAGATGCATCATCATCGTTTCTCGACGACGACGACGGGAAGAATTTGGAGGAGGAGGAGTTTTACGACGACGAGGATAACGACGAGGAGAGAGATTTGAGGTGTTCCTACTTCGGCGACGTCGACGCGCACGAGAAAGTCCTCGCCGGCGCGGTGTCCTCCTTTAACGCGGCAGCTTAAGGATTCTTTTCGGAAATCATGAGAGCATCAAAATTGATGAGAGCGACGGCGTTCTGGGCGTAGTAGAAATTGTATACATTTTTTCCCTCTTTGGGGCTGCACTTTTTGTCGCACCATTGGGGAAACGCATTCTCACAGACACACATAAAACATCGGATAAAAAATGGCGGCACTTCTCGTTTCTCGCGCGAGGAACATGTTCCTCTCCTCGACGCCTTCTTCTTCTTCGTCCCGTCGTTACTCTCCTCCTGTGCCTTTCTCGCGTCGTCGTCGTCTCGGTCGTTTTCCTATTCCTCCTCCTCGGGACAATTCGTGCGCCGGCATCCGCACCCAAGCGTCTTCTTCTTCTTCTCCGAGTAGTCGCAGTTCCTCGGGGACGGAAAGAAAAGAAAAAGAAGAAAAGCATCACGAGCTAGAGAGGACGAATTTCAAAAAAGGGCGAGGATTGGACGTGGACGTGCGCCCGCACAGGTACGAGGAGGAGTTGAGGGAGAAAATATCCAAAGCGGTGGCTGTTTTGTTGCAAAAACGAATTAAGACAACACCAACTTTGTTGAGTAGCAGCGGTAGCGATGGAAGTAACAACATTGAAATATTTAAATCGAAGCAAACGAATGGCGGTTTCCGCATGCGAGCGGTATTTGGGGTGCATTTAGACGGTCCAATAGACGCGAGGTATAGCATGGTTGAAGTTTTGGGGACGTCGACGCTTCCGTCCGGGAAAATCTACAAGGAGAAGAAGACGGTGTTGGTGGATTCGTTCCCGATGGGATCGGACGCGATGCGAGCGGCGATGCCTTCGGTGAGAAGTTTAGTGGAACGAGACGATGCGAATTTGAGGAGGAGGCTTTTTCAGGTGGAGTTTCTGACCGCGACGAGTGGCGACGTGGTGGTGACGATGTGTTATCACCGGAAGTTGGACGAAGAGTGGGTGAAAGCGGCGGAAGGGATGCGAGAGGAGATGAATAGGATGCATCCGGAGTTGAACGTGTCGATTGTTGGGAGAGCGAATAGGATGAGAAAGGTGATAGGGAATGCGTTTGTGATGGAAAATGTTCACTTGGACGGTACGGTTTTGAAGTATAAGCAATTGGAAGGGCAGTTTGCTCAACCGAACGCGCAGATTGCGACCGAAATGCTCAAGTTTGCGCGTTCGTGTTGCGCGCCTTCTTCGAATACGAATGATTTTCTAGAACTCTATTGCGGCAACGGCCATTTTACGGTGGCACTATCGCCTTTTTTTCGAACGTGTTTATCCACGGAGATTTCGAAAACGAACATAGCCGCCGCTCGAGAAAACATAGAAATGAATGGGATTAAAAACACGCACGTCGTGCGCTTATCCGCCGAAGAGGTTGTTCAAGCCATCGACGGCGAACGCGTGTTCACGAGATTGAAGGACACTCAGTTAGATTTAACCACGCTGAATATCAAAACTGTCCTCGTGGACCCGCCTCGCGCCGGATGCGGCCCGGAAGTCTCCAAGATGCTACAAAGATTCGAGAACATTGTCTACATCAGCTGCAACGTGGAGACCTTGGCGGAAGATATGCTCATCCTCTCCGAAACGCACGACATGAAGCGCTTCGCGGTGTTTGACCAGTTTCCATACACACCCCATTTAGAATGCGGCGCGTACTTAGTTAAGAAGTGTACCGGTAGTTAAAATGATAGAATTATAGACTAATAACTAAAAAGCATACATAAAAAATAAAAGCTACCTAGCTAACGACATTTAAAAGAGCTAATGATGATACGGTTCCCCTCGAACAATCGTCCACGCTCTGTAAATCTGTTCCAAGAGGACCATCCTCGCCACGCGATGATTCATCACCATCTCGCTCAATCGCAACGACACGTCCGCTCTCGCTCGCACTTCCTCCCCGTGCCCGAACGGCCCTCCAATCACAAATACCAACCTACCGTGGCCTAAATCCCCGCTCTTGCACAAAACATCCGACGCAAATCTCTCCGACGTGTACGATTGTCCTCGTTCGCACATCAAAACCACAAAATCTCTCGCATCGATCTTCTTCATCACCCGCTCGCCTTCGCTCGCTTTTTGCTCTTCGATACCTTTCTCATTCTTTGGATTTTGTGGGCAGGAAATCATCTCAAACTTAGGATTGTATCGCTTAATCTTCGTCTCAAAATCGAGTTCCAACTTTTTATACAAAGTGTTCTCGTCCCCTCCTCCTGATGATTTGACCGCGATAATCGCGGTCGGGATTGGGAGACATTCGCGCCTGTTTTTTATTCGATTCGTGTCCAACTGCGTTTGCAACGAGAGATTCTTTTTTCCCGACGGCGAGGAAGAAGAAGAAGAAGAAGAAGAAGCAGTTGTTATTGTCGTCGATATTCTCGATATCCTCGCGTTCTTCCGCGCGCGCGCACATCTCGCGCATCTGATCAGATTAGTCGCCCCTTTCGTTCCGAAGAGGAGGAGGCCCCGGTGTGACATGGATATCTGATATCTGTTGTGGTAGGTATTTCGTCTGGGGAAATGAGGTGAAATTGCGCACAACTTGCGCGCGGAGTACTCTCATCATCGTCGGCTTTAAAATGTCCTCCCCTCTCCCAAAAGCGACCACCAAAAAGAAGAAGGAGAACGAGGCGAACGACATAAACAAGAATAAGAAGCAAAAGAAAGTCGCAGCGGCACTCATTCCAGAAATCATCCCCCGAGATGCGTTGGAAAGCGCAGACGAAGATTTCAAAGACGACGACGACGAAACGAAGCGTCGCTTCACCGCGGTGGCGTTCAACGTCGCCGGTTTGCGCGCTTTGTTAAAGAATAAACCCGAATGTTTACGAAAAATTGCGGACGAAACGAAGTGCGACGCGATGATGTTCTCCGAGCACAAGCTTAATCCGGAAAACGTGGAGGAGGCGACGAGACAGTTGAAGGAGTTGTTGCCTGAGTTTACGACGGTGAAGTTTGCGTGTTCGACGGCGAAGAAAGGGTACGCTGGAGTTTGTGTTTTGGCGAAGGGCGAGTGCGAAGAGGCGAGAAAAAAAGAAGGTGGGAAATCGCCGATGAAGCAAACGTCGATTAAGGATATGTTTGGCGGCGGCGCGAGCGAGAAGAAGAAGGAAGCGCCAATCCCTACGAACGCCGCCGCCGCGAGGCGATACGACGGACCAAAGCTTTTAAAAGTCACGGAAGGGTTGCTCGATGGGAAACATCTCTCGGAAGGCCGCGCGATTACTTTGGAATACGAATCGTTCAACGCACTATTCACGTACGTTCCAAACAGCGGGCAAAAGCTGGACCGTTTGGATTGGAGAATCAACACGTGGGAAAAAGAGTGTCGCGAGCATTTGAACGCGTTGCAGGCGAAGAAACCGACGATTTACGGCGGTGATTTAAACGTGGCGCATCTAGATATCGACATTTATAACGTAGACGCAAAACACATTCCAAAATCAGCAGGGACGACGCCGGAAGAGAGGAACGCGTTTGGAGTGATGACGAGAGAGTGCGATATGAAAGACGCGTTCCGCTATTTCCATCCTGGGAAGAGCGGGTGGTTTACGTATTGGTCTCAACGAGTCGGGAACAGGCCAAAGAATAGAGGTTTACGTTTGGATTACTTCTTAGCTAGCAGCAAAATGTTCGCAGAAGACGCACATGTGAAGGTGGTGTCCAGTAGAATATTGACGGAGATGAATGGAAGCGACCATTGCCCCGTATCGATCACGTTGGCATTGCGGGAGTAATTAATTGAGGCGCTCAAGATTTTTCATCATCGTTTCTCTTAACCTCCAACTACAGATACTATTACTACTGTTTTACATCTTTAGAGCATCGCGTCGTCTACTTCTACGTCTTTCAGCTCGTCGTCTTCACTTTCTTTCCTATTCTTTCCTTCGTGCGATTTGGTAACTCGATCGCGTTTTCGCGCAACTTTTTTGTTTTTCGGAGTAAGCAAGCGTTCGTATTTCACCTCGACGCTATCCTTCAAAAACGAAAGCAGGGATCTGACGCTAGAGAATTTCGGACTCGATTTCGCATTTTTTGTCAGGAAAGTTTGAAAGGTGCTCACGTATCGCTTGCATCTTTCATCAAACGGAAATGCGATACACGCCGCGACGGCTTTGTATTTGCAAAGCGCGATGTTCGAGAAAGTAATTTCCTTCGGATTGGCAAACATCCGTTCCGGCCACCACGCGCGATTCGTGCTCACGTTTTGAAAGATAATCTCGTATTGCCTCGCGTGCGCGTCGTCGTTTTCTCCTATACACGTTTCGACGCCCACTAGCGCGGTGCTCAAATATTTCCAAGACTGTTCGTCTTTCGGAAAACACTCAACGCGTTCGCACGCGACGTGTAATAACTCGTTTACATCAATCGCGCTTCCGATGTATGCGACGCTTGCCGTATCCATCGCGCTAAAATTATCCCCCGCTTCGTTGATACTTCCTTCATCATCGTCATCGAACGCATCTTCCAAAAAATCAATTCCTTCTACGCGTTGCACATTCTCCGCTTTATAATTGTACTTCCAGCAATGCATTAAAAAGCGCGTGGATATTTCGCACGTCGGGTCGACTCGCACGGCGGCGAGACACGCACTCGCTATGTTTTGCGCGTCCATGCAGTCAAGAGGACGGGATTTAGGCGGAGCAAAGCCTTTTCGAGACCTTTCCGCGTGGCCTTTTCGATACCCGCGTGCGTATGCTCGAATCAAAAAAGTCGCCAAAGCCTCTCTCGCGTCTTTATCGTTCGGGAACTCTTCGACGAGCTTTCTCAACTGCTCATCCACGGTGACCATAGTCATTTCCGGTTCTTGCCAATTCGCTGGATTTTTGGCCAAAGTGAGCATCGCGAAAGCTATGGTAAGTTTGATCGCGTCGTCGCTCGACGACGCCGAAGAAAAATTCGCATTAATGTCCTGTCGTTCGTTGTTGCTGTTGTTGTTGATGTTGTTCTTTTTTGTCGCCCTGGCCTCGAGTAAGCTCGAAATGGAAATGAGCGCACTCGTTCGTAGCGAATCGTCGCCGTACGCTCCACTCTCGGCTCTAGCATCCAGGGTTTTCGCAATCGATTTACCTCTTCTTTTCATTTCTATCTCTTTACTCGTGAGTGGCGATCGACACATCTCCAGCCGTAGCACGTGTTTTCGCACGGTCTCGTCTTTCACGGATTCAAACCAAAGCGCGACTTTCAACATCGCCGCATCCGTGAGCAAACGCGTGCTGGAACGTAATTTTTTCTTCTTGTCTTTGGGAAAGAAATTACACATCTTGACGCCGCGACCTTCGAGTAACCGCACGGCCTCTGTCACTTCAGGTCCCAGGTTTATTTCTAGCTTATTGTCCTCCTTCTCTTCTTTCTCTTCTTCTTCTTTCTCTTCTTCGTCGTACCCGCCAAACCGGGAAGCGTGCGGCAGCGCTTTCTTCCTTTTCGCCTTCCTCAACGCCTTCGCCTTCTCCGTGCTCACCCTCGCCTCTCTCGCTTTCCTCCTCGCGGCTCGGAAAAACTCCCCGAACGCGCTCTCGAACCTCGCCTGATGCCTCTCGCCCCCAACGTTCGCCTCTTTCAATAAATTCGCATAAATCACCTTCGCGTCTCTCTCTTCCTCTTCCTCCTCTTCGCCTCCTCGACCTCCACTCATCAACTCCAAACAACTCTTCATCGCTAATCGCTCGTGCTTCTTGTGCGTCTCCCAATCATTCCGCTCGACTTTATGGTGCCAACTCAACGTCTTTCTCTTCCTCCGTCTCTCATTCGCCTCTTCGTCTTCGTCCTCCTCTTCTTCATTGTCCTCGTTCCGTCCTCCGTCCTCCAAAGCCTCTTCCTCCCGGTACATCCGCTTCCGACTGATGGCTAACAACGCCGCCGTCGTTCGCGCCGCTAACTCGAAATCGCCGCTCTGCAAGCAACACGCAACCAATCGATACACGTTCTCCGCCGCGTGTTTTCGGATGGACGTTTTCTCCTTCTTGATGACTCCCGTTCTTGTCGTCGTCGTCGTCTCGGGTGAACGCAGAAGAAGCATTCTCTCCTTTTTCCCAAGGAGTCTCAGAGGAAACAAAAGTTCTGATTCGTCCGCAATCTTCTTCGCCGAGCGTACTCCTCCTCCTCCTCCTCCCTTCCGATCCGTTCTCCTTCTCCTTCTCCTTTTCGTACCCGTTTTTCTTCGGTCGTCGTCGAAAGAATCGTCCTCCTCATCGCTTCGTTCCTCCTCCTCCGTCAAATGCGTTCCTTGGTCTTCTTCGTTCGACGACGACGCATCCAATCGCTTCTCTGGATGTAAATGTTTCGTCCGTTTCGAACGCGCGTTGCGCGTGCTGTGCAACGTTCTCGACACGCCGGAGGAGGATACTTTCGACGCTTTGCTTTTGGTCGTCGTCATCGAAACATAGGAGTAGAAGAGTAATAAGAGTGTTTACGTCGTTTTGCGTGGATTTTAAGTCACGAGAATCGACAGACATTTGAGACAAAGAGGATACAACGGAGGATGAATACTACTCGCATTAAAAAGCGTCGTCGTCTCTAAAAAACCCATCTAAATCATCCTCTCTTCTTTTCAACTGATTCATCGCGACGTGCGCTTTCCTTTTTTGTTTTTTCGCGACTTTTCTGGCGTAGACGTCGCTGTCTTTTTTCTTCGCGTCCGCGCGTCGCACGTTCGGGTTGACGAAGAGTTCGTCCTCGTATAAGACTTTCCCGGTGAACGCGCCTTGGAAGATTTTGATCGGGTGGAGGCAAAAGCGCGGGCCGACTTCGGTTAAGGAGAGTCCACCGGAGGAGACGCCGTTTTCGATGGAGGAGAAGTTCGCTCGCACTTCTTTCCCTTCCGGATGGACGATTTGGTAGTTTCGAAACCACACTCTTCCGTCTTCCCAATAAAAAGACATCTGGTGGTCGTAGAACGGTTTCATCGCGTGGTGTTTCCACGGCGTCGCGAAGCAGTGGACTAAAATCTCTTTAATCACGCGCGTGTGCATTTCGTCGTCGAATTTCGGATCGAAGTGTAAACTCGGTCGAGAAAACTTCAAATGGTTCCCGGTTAACTTCAACTCCGCCATCGTGTGAATGTTCTCCACGTGGAATTTTATCGACGGTCCCTCGGGCGTCTTCGCGAACCAGGCGTAGGAATCTTGCCGTTTCCTCGATTCAAAGAATATCGCGTTGTTACACCCTCTCAACTCCGCGCACTCCACCACCGCTCTTTTATCGTTCTTCGAATCAATCTTCGCGTCTTTCTTCGCGTTCGGGAGTAAACAGAGTAAATCTTGCATCAAGTGGCGAAACCGAGCGACAACCCCTCGACTTGTCAGTACGAGCGTTTTTTCTTTCCTATTGATGCCTGTATGTTCCGGTTCTTTATGTTGTTTACTCTTCTCTGGTTTAAACAGCGCCTCTTTTTCCAAAACCTCGCCAAACTGACCTTGGTACGCCTCGTCGAACTCGTCCTCGGAATCCGAGGCGACGTCCCCGGCCGGAGCCGAGCAAGACTTTCGTCCGGTCGATGTGGCGATGCTTCGTCTGTTCCTCCCGGATTCGATTCTCAAAGTCGTCCCGTTCTAAACGCGCTTGGCGCTCTTGCTTGCGCTTTTTGTTTTTCATTTATTATGTATAAGACTACTCTCAAAACGACTACTTTCTAAAAGTGATGCTCGTTTATCGCGTTTGTATCGGTGATGATGATGGTTTGGTGATGATGATGATGAGAGAAAAAGTGAAGTTTTTGGCGGCGGTCTTTGGCTTCCCTTTCTCGAAAATACTACGAGCGAAACACCAATCAAACGTATTCGTCAAGAACTCCTTGTCGATGATCGATAGGAAATTCAACACGCAGAGTATACTGCAAAATATATATATGTACAACTTTTTTTCTACGATCGGCTTTACCCGCCGACGCGTTCGACGAGCTCTTGCAAAATGACGCACGCGGAAAAGGCAAAGATGGCGAATAAGGTCCAGTCGCCACCCGGTAAAGCGATGGAATCGATCAAGGCTTTTTGTCGCGTCATTTCGGTCGACATGGTAATCTTAGATTCAAATTCTTTGGCAGATTTTCGATAACTGTACACCATTAAAGGCGGCAACAAGCCAAAGATGACGATGACGCCGAACGTTCCGGCGTTGTCGATGGCGGAGATGAAGACGTCGGGGTAGGTGATGGCGAAAGTTAACGGCGGGATTAACGTCAACGCGTAGGATATGGGTTCGGATTTCACGTCGACCGATCGTAACCCATCCGCGATGAACGATTTCAATCCGATGGTGAATCCGATGAAGGACGTCGCCACGGCGCTAAAGGAAAACGCGTCGATTAACACCGTGCCGTAGCCACTTTCGATTTTCGAGGCTAACAGATCCACCGGATTTACTCCTGAAGTCATTAAATCTTCTCCGGATAAAGCACCTAAAACGACCGCATTCCACAGCAAAAACATAGCCAACGGCACCGCGGTCCCTAAAATAGTCGCTTTCTTAATCTTGGGCACGTCGCCCTCCAACGAGGAAACCACGGATGGCAACACGGATTGATACACGAACGCAACCGCTACGCCAGGGATAGTATTGCCTACCACGCTAAAATCACTTCTCTCCAAATTCGCCGCGTCTACTTCACCGACGCACAAACTCACCAACCCGATCAAAGCGCTAACGATAAAAAGCACCAACAATCGATTGGTGAAATCCAAAACTTTTTCGTTGCTCAGCGCCACGAACAAACCTATCGCACCACCAAATACTAAAACCGCTTCGTCGAATCCAACATCCGCGACGTATTTCCCGCTCGACAAAATCTCCGCCCCTTTTAAACAACACGCGATGGTTAAACACTCGTGCATGAATACGTACGCGGCGCTAAACACCAAAGCACCACCATTCCCGAGCGTCGAACGCGTCACTGAAAACAAACTCACCCCATCTTTAGAACTCCCGAGCGCGCATAACGTCGCCAAGTTGACCTCCGCCAAGCAAAATCCCGTCGCCACGAAATACATCCACATCGCGACCAACACTTCCGAACTCGGGAGAAACCCGCTCGGCCCGGTTATTTCCGGAAGCGCCAACACGCCGGCCCCAACCGTGGTTCCGGCAATCAACGCCGCGTTTCCGAAAACCGACCCAGACTCGTGCGCGTACCCCTCGTTTTCGTTCACGTTGGACCACAAGCGAGTGATGACTTCTGTTTGTTGCAATTTGGAAGTGTTGTTGTTTTCAATCGTCGTCGTCGTCGTCTCGTTTCTTTCATCCGTCTCGTTCTTTGAGGAGGAGGAGGAGGAGGAGGAGGGGGAAGCGCGGAGGCCAATTCTTCGTGTTCTTCTTCTTAACGACGACGAGAACTGAAGAACGGATGTCGATGGTGAACTCGCGTCGTTTCGCGTTCTCGTCAAAGTCGTCGTCAAAGTCGTCGTCGTCATCGTCGTCGTCATCATCGCGGGTAAAAAAAGAGCGACGGAAATTTCACTCTCAGGAGTCGTGTTCCGTTATCGAGAAGACGGAGAAGCAAAAGCAGGAAAGCGTGATGTCATTTTGTGCGCGCGCACGTGCGTATCTTTTTCTTGCATTTCTGAAGCTTTTTTCCTATAGGAGTACTCCTACAACTATTACAACTAAAATAACTAGGCATGATGACTACATCTTAGGAATACTACTGCACATCTAGTATCTATCGATCGATTCTATACGGACTAAACTGATTATATTCGTCATCGTCTCGCGCTGTTGTTATCGTCGTCGCCGCCGTCGCCGCCGGGGCGAGCACCGTTTCGTAGTACGCCTCCTCGTTTTCGTTTTCCTCGTCCTCGTCCTCCTCGGAAGAAGAGGAAGAAGAAGGAGAAGAAGAAGAAGAAGAGGACGAACGGGATAAGATGAGCTTGAGCAATAAAAGCGTCACCGCGACCGCCGAGAGTTTTAAAAACGCGCATAAGTAGACGAAGTTTTTCAGAGGACGCCAGGAGCGTCCGGTGATGTACATCATGTCCAACTTTCGTTTAACGGCGGCGCCTATTTTCCATCGCTCGACGATATCGGCGGCGATGAAGCCGGCGAAGATGGACGAAAGGTCCGCGAAGAAGACCAAGGCGGAGAAGGAGAAGGCTTCTTTGTTTTCGCACTTTTCGGCGACGACGGCGGAGAGGATGACGATGGGCATGTACGCGAAGCGAGAGCCGAAGGAGATGACGAGTTCCAGAATGGACAGGATGATTGCCGCGCGCATGCCGCTATTGCGTTGGTTAATTTGAGGCGGGTGGTAAAGCGCGAACAGTCGCACGAGCTGGAAGCCGACGTCGGCGACGCCGCCGAGGAGGAAGACGTTCATTTTCGATCGAGGCGTTTGGAGGAGGAGTTGTTTTTGTCGGATTCGAGCGTTTGCATATCTTGACGATGATGATGATGATGATGATGGTAACTCTCCTATTCTTCCAGGAGGAGAATGAGGAGGAAGATTTCCGTCGTCTCGTTGTTGTTGCTTCTTTTCGACGAAGTATTTGTTGTGGAAGAAGGAAAACGCAAACGCGCCGAACAGCGCGCCGACGTTGGAGAAGAATTGAAACATACCAAAGGCACTGTTTGGTAGTTTTTTGTCGTAGATGGAGTAGATGAACGAATTGTACGTATCCATGGCGGTTGGCGTGATTCGGTAGATGAATAACGCCAAAGCGAGCACGATGAATTCGCGGTCCGAGAAGAATCTTCTCCACGGCCATTTCTTCGTCGACGTTTGCGCTCTTCTTCGTCTTCTTCTTCTTCTCGTTTCCAAATCTTCGTCCACTTCGCGCGCTCCTCCGGCGCTCCTTTTTCCCTCTTGAATCCTCAGCGCAAAAATCGACGCCAGAACTGCAAACCCACTCGACAACGCAATCGTCGCTCGCGCGGTGAACATCTCCAAAAACAAAACCGAACACGCGCTTCCTAAAATCGCCGCAAACGTTCGCGTCGCCATGGCGACTGTTTGCACGTTCACCTGCGTTATCCGTCTGTTCTTTGATTTCGAATTATGCGCGTTATTCTCTCTTTCTTCAATCGCGCGTACTTCCTCTGCCTCTTCTTCTGCGTTTATTTCACCACCTCCTTCTCTTTCTCCGCCGCCCATCCGTCGCATCTCTTCCTCGTTTCTCCCCGAAGTTGTCGTCTCAATCGTCTTCGTCCCTTTCGCCGCGCACACTAATATCCCGTCCAAACTCGCGTACGCCCCGCTCACGCACGCGGTCATCAAGATCCCAAACCCGTACACTTCCTTCAGCGTTTTCGCAAAGGATAACGCGAACTGAAATATGCCGGCTAAAATACAACACCCGCTCGCGAACTTCGCGCGATGTCCTCTCTCTCTTCGCCTCGTCGTCTCTCCTTCTTTCTCGTCGTTTTCATCACGACTCGAGCTTCGACTCAGAAACCAATCGCTCATTAACGCAAACACCGGTTTCATCGCGTACGTGGCGAACGTCAAAGCGTAGTATCGGTTGATTTTTTCCGGCGCAGAAGTTAACCCCATATTTCGGTTCAGGACAAAATCGATCGCCGTCATCGAGGAGGTCACGAACGTCGTCAGGAAGAGTAACGCGAGGAACAGAAGAGGGAAACGTTTCACCGTTTGTATCCATTTTCCCATCGGTCTCTCTCTCTTTCTCTCTCTCGCGTTTACGGCTGATTTATGCGCACTCACGCGCGCACACTTTCACGAGTGATATAACGAGAGAGCACACGCGTCTCGCTTCTTTTCTCTCTTTCTCTCTCTCTGTGTGTGTGTATGTGCGCGTGGTTTTGTATGAAGAGGAAAAAGAACAGAAAAGTGAGGAAACTTTTTCCCCAGAGTTTTCCTTTGCTCTTTCTCAGCTTGCCTGAGACGAGAGAGAGAGACGCACACGAGATAGAAACAACACACAAGTAATCCATATATATAGAGAGACTTCAGAGGGAAAGAGAGAGAGAGATGTCGGCCCCGGCGACGACCAAAGGTCCCTCCTCTTCCTCCTTAGGGGAAAAGCGGTTGTTGAAGATCAAAGTCCGCTCGCAAGACCCGGTCGGGGAGTACGAGTTTTCCTTGTGCGCGACGGTACGTTATGTTGTTCTGACGCGCAAGCGTTCGTTTCTTTTCTCTGCGCTTCGTTCTTCTTTAGTCTTCTTCTTCTTCTTCTTCTTCTTCGTGTTAGAGTCGCTTCTCGCGCGTTAGGGAAGAGAAGATCTCGTTTCCAATTCTCGTGTAACGCATCCCGTCGAGAGTGAACGACGCAGAAGAAGACGCGAGAAGGAGAACGAACGAAAGCGCGAATTTCGATGAATTCACGCGTTTCTTTCCCTCTTTTCTCTCTCTCTTTCTCTCTGTCCTCAACAACGTTTCGATTGCGGTTCTTCTTCTTCGTCTTTTCAACCTCGGGGAAAGCGAAAGAGTTGGTGTTTGACTTTGACTTTGACTGACACTCTTTTCCACAATCTACGCTTTCGCGCTACGTGTTACATCAATCTGAAACAGACGAAAATCCTCGCTCTGAAGAAACTGGTGGAAACGAAATCTGGAGTGAAACCCGCGGAACAGCGGATTTTGTGTCGAGGTCGCTTGGTCGCGGACGAGACGAGCTTATCCTCGGCGCCGGTGGAAAATAACGACGTGTTGTTGATGGTGAGGAAAGCGCCCGAGTCCGCGACGGCGAGGACGCCGGAAGGGTTGAGGAATGATCCGCACGCGCCGCATAATCGGGAGAATGGGATGAGAGGGAGGGGTTCCGGTCTTCGGTCCATCGAGGAAGTTATGGGCCGCGCCGTCGGCGGCGGCGGCGGCGAGGCTGTGTTTCAAAGGTTGAACATTCCAGGTTTACCGCCGGGCGTGGAGGTTGTCGGCGGGATGACCAACATGATGATGCCACCGAACGCGAGGATGTTAGGAAGCATGGCGTTTAGCGGGACCAATCCGGAAGCTTTCGATCCGCAAAGAATTGGAAGCATGATTCTATCGCAGATAGTAGGAGCAGACCGCGCGGGTGGCGGGTTGGTTCAACCGCGCGCCGATGCGACAGGTCAGCGGGCGGAGGAGCGCCGAGGAAGGGGACAAAACACCAACACTGGAACAAATCCTTCATCGAATAACCGAACTTCGTCGTCGTCGAGAGAGCGGCGACCAACTCACGGGTTACAACCGCCTAGATTCCCAACCGACGAGGACGGTTTTGGCGCCAACGGATCCGTTCATACGCAAGTCTTTGATACTCCGGACGGCCCGGTTGCGGTGGAAATTGAGATGGGCGCGATGATGCCAGATGGTTTCCCGATGATGTTCTCGTCGCCGCCGAGACGAAGGAGAGAAGATGCAGAAAGAGGAACAGGAAACGGCGCGCCACCGCCAGCGGCGAGAGAACAAAATACTACCACCACCACCACCAACATCAACAACAACAACAACAACAACAACAACAACAGTAATAGAAGAAATTCCCGCACGAATCCCGCGCAAACGCTTGCAACCTACGCCATGCGGCTAGATCGACATTTAGCGGCCTCACAGCAGCAGCAGCAAGAGCAACAGAACCAACAAGAAGACGAACATCTCGAAAGCGTCGTGCATCACGGCGTCTGCTGTGATGCATGCGACGTGATGCCAATTCGCGGCGCGAGATACAAATGCACAAACAGAGATGACTACGATTTGTGTTCGGAGTGCCATTCTCGATTGTACGGAGGAGTAGACAGAAGTGCGTTGCAATTCCATCGATTAGCCTATCCGTTACCGATTGGTTTGATGGATGGGAGAGAAATTTCCTTGTTCGGCGACGACTCGGAATCCGATTCCGAAGATTTCGTCCCAGAAGCTGCCCCGGTTTTCACGCACGAAACAACTACGAACGCTGTCCCCGGTGCTGCGAGTGATAACGCAAACGCTAATACCTTTGCAAACGGTATCTCAACGGCGCAAGGAGACGTCGACGCGTTGACAACCGCCCTCGATGTTGCATCGAGATCTGCACAGCGTCTTATCCCGCAGCTCACGCAGTTGAGCGCACGCGTGCGATCCGGTGACATTTTTCAAAGCGCTCCGAACGCGTCCTCGTCGCAGGAGAGACGAGATGATAATGCACAAGCCGTCATAAATGGCGAAATTCTCGAACTTGCGAGCCAAATGCATGCGATTGGCGCACTTTGGACGGAATTGGCGCGCGGCGTATCATCGGTCGCCCCTGCGGCCTTACCGGCTTCAGCGTTCGCTCCCTCTTTTTCGCCGGCTAGCGCGAGAAGACAATCGACGATTCAATATATGAATTCGATCCGAGCGGCGACGGCCGCGGCGACGGGGGCACCGGCGCGTGCTGCGGCACCAGCTGGAAACGAGCGAAGAACTGAGGTTGGCAACGGCGTTTACACGCAAAACGTGAGTGCATCGCGAAGTTTCCGCTTACCGCGAACGGTATACTTGGATCGTTCAAGCGCGTTTGCCACGGTCATTCCAGCGATGGTATCGCCAGCAACTCTCGCGCAAATGCATAGATATACAATGCAGGATCCCGAATCGGCCCAACCGTCTTCTCCTCCGGCCGAAAGAAACGATGTTGGTTCTTTCGATGGCATTCGCCACCTTGGCTGGGCGCCCCCTCCGCGAAACCTGCCGGAAGGCCATCAGTCCGCGCCATCGGCTCTCATTTCTGCCAACACAGAGATGATTCGCAACGAACTTCGCGAGAGAGGCACAGCCGAGTTTGCCGAGAATTTTGAGAGAGCCCTGAACCAGTTCATGAGGGATGGTCAAGTTGTCGGCGCGCCTAGCCCCTCCCCGCCGTCGTCTCGAGCTACTCCTACCGCTCCTCGTCAACCTACGGCGGCGACGGTGGCGAGGAGAACGGCGCAGAGACGAGCGAATGCGAACCGCGCTGCCACGGCTGCTCCCGACGCTACCAACAGACGCAGAGGCGGCGGATCTGATGGTCAAAGAGAAGGAGCAGGCGCCAACGCCGACGCGCCTGCTCCAAAGCGCACGAGAAGAGGAGGATAAAGAAATAAAACCATTTAGAAACACAGAAATGTAGAAACACACCGCAAAAAACAACACAGCTTCGCCAGCGCATTGATTACTTTTGTTTAACTGAGAGATTTGCGAGTGAAAGAATGTAAAAATATAAGTATTTTGGTATACGAATAGCGAAACTGTATCTGAACAAAATATTTCTCTGAAATTACACGCTACGGTATGTATATTTACTATCTACGCCTTTGCATCTACTACTCTATCTACTCTATGTATTCTATCGTATCATTCTGCCATTCCTCAACAAAAATGCCAAAGCACCAACCGCGGCTCCTCCTAAGTGCGCCGAATGTCCAATCCCGTCTTGAGTTCCTAATCCTGCGTAGTCTCTCAACAAGAACATCGCGCCGAATACCCACGACTCCAACGGAAGTATTCCGTACAAATAAATCTTCCGGTGTGGCATCATCATCACGCTCATGGCAATGATCGAGTTTACCGCTCCAGACGCGCCTAAACTCGCCGGCGCGGCTAACCTCGCGATTTTATCCATGCGCTCGTCGAACCACGAGAAGAAACTCTCGTGTTCTCTCTTGTCGAAAAATCCAACGTGCGGTTTACGTTTCCGTCTCTCGTACCTCTCGTACCCGACGTGCGCTAAACTCGACACCACGCCACCAACGAGATATAAATTCAGCAAATACGCTCCTCCGCACGCCAACGCCACGTCTCTGCCGAAGAAATACAGCGTAAACATGTTCCCGAACAAATGATTGAACGAGTTGTGCGAAAACGCCGCCGTCAACGCGGTGTGCCAGTACCCGTTCGCCAAAGAACTCTCCGAGACCAAAAAATGCGTCCTCATCGTCTTAAAGTTCTCCGGTTCTTGCCACGCCAAGTACACCGCGGTATTCGCTCCAATCAGCATCCACACCACAGAGGTGTCCCTTCTGCTCTCATTCGTAGTCGTAGTATATCCCCCCCGCGAATAATAATTATCNTACGAATCTCGTTCGCCTCGCGTGAAGAACTCTCTTTTTATGCTTCTCTCTCTGATGTTGTTCGTGTTGTTGCTGCTGTTCTTTCTCACGAAACCCGACCGAGCCGCGAATAACGAAAACGCTTTCGCATCTCCGAAGAACGACGAATGGAACGTCATCGAAGATTGATGATGAGAACTCCCAAAACTCGTCGTCTTTCCTTTTCCTCCTCCTTTTCCCGACAGCGACAGATTCAGCGACCTTTCTCTCGTCGTTTTCGCGGCAGAAGCGGCTCTTCGAAAGAAGAGCCCCAGCATTTAGTAGTGTTTGTTGTGTTGTATAAGGCGGGGAAATTCTGAAGAATTTCGGACTTTTATTTTTAACTTTTTTCTTCTGTGTGGGTCAAACGATTTTTTTATTTCTCTTTTCTCCAAATCTACACTCGTAAAATCAATTAGATTCGCGCGTCAGTATTCCAGCTCTACCAGCAAGTTGTGTTTGGCGACATCATATCGACATTATATTTTCTGGACTCAAGTGAAAGTAGTAGTTCGCCACGGTATGTTCTTCATCACACGTTGCCTTCTTTATTATCTGTTCCTGCGCGCGAGAGGGAAGACGGGTGGGGAAGAACTTTTTTTATTGGAGTTTACGAAATGCGATCCCAAAAAACTGACCTTTTAGTTTGGCGTGTTCTTTTGAATGTTTATATCGTCATCGTAGGGTGGTGGTTGAGAGAAGAATTGACTTAGTGAGTCCGAGCGTCGTGAGTTTTCGAGAGAACATAAAATGGTTGGTATCAAAGATACTTTCGAAGTTGGCGATAAAATTATTCAGTGGGAAAGCGTTATAAAATGGATGCTCGATTGGGCGCAAAAACAACCGCACGAAAAGAAAGAGGCGAGGGACAGTTTTGTGAAAAGTGAAAAAATTATTTTCAAGGATATTAAATTCGGGGCGAGGAAACAAAATAAAGAGCTGTACGCTAAACTGTATCACGTCGCGAGCAACTGCGGGCTCGAGGAAGAATGCGCCTTTTATAAGAAATCGGGTAAAGTACTCGCCGAACGAATTAAAGATGCTAAAAAGAATGGTAGGATTGGTGCGTACATCAACAAGTACTATGAAGAAGACTCTGACGAATGGAAAAACGCGTACGCGGTGTTTGACTCAGAGGCGACCGCACAGAAAGCGAAGCTGAAGAAGTCGAGAGGCACTGATGAAGTTGAAGTCGTGAAAAGTTTGGTTGACGTAAAACCTGGCAAGAATATCACGCAGCAAGAATATGATAAGATTCTTCGTGGGGCGAAGCAGAAACAGGGGTGTGTACTTGGAGACGATTGCAAGTGCAAAGGTCTCGTCAATGAAACCATGGTGGGCGCACCCGATAGAGTTGGCTTTTTTATACACAAAAAATGTCTCGAGAGAACGTGTGACGCGTGTGAAGAAAAGGGAACCGCGCTGGAGATTTGCTTGAAATCGCCGACGACGCCGGGTGAGTTTGTGCATAAAAAATGTCTCGAGAGAACGTGTGACGCGTGTAAAGAAAAGGGAACCGCGCTGGAGATTTGCATGGAATCGCCGACGACGCCGGGTAAGTTTGTGCATAAAAAATGTCTCGAGAGAACGTGCAGCTTTTGTGGTGAAAAAGCTGACGCTCGCACAATCTTTAAAAATCTTCGGTGTTCAACCCCTGGGAATCCAATGTTTGCGTGCAGAAACGAAGCGTGTCGCTTTCAGTTTCCCTTTAAAGATCCAAATGGCTGTGCGTTTTGTAAAAAGAAATTCACCTGCTCCGTGAAATCGTTAGACGATATGGAGAAAATTATGGACAGGCACAAGATGAAAATAGAACCAAAACCAAAACGCGACGCGTGCCGCGGATGTTTCGAGCGAAGATTTGATCTGGACCAACTCGCGAAAAGAGAGGAGAAGCTCGAGAAGATTTTAAAAAAGGACAAGAGCGAACTTTACGAGAAACTTCGGAAATTGTTGCCGAAGATGAAGGAGATTATTAATAAGAAATAATATGTTCACATTACTATTCATCCTTTTACCCGACAGGCTGCCGAAGCGTCAGGAGAGAG
>JGI20155J14468_10001471_pt1 | contig 18427 bp, 21 predicted proteins | sample COG_05_FD_14468 | JGI IMG/M metagenome (IMG submission 14468) | reverse complement strand
ATTGCTATGGGTAAGGAGGTAACTGTTTTTTGTACTTTCTATGGGCTAAACCTTCTACTCAAGGACTTGTCGCATCTGAGAATTTCGCCCCAGGGTAATCCTGATATGCCAATGAAAATGCCTTTTGGGCCAAAGTGGTTTCAGTCATTAGATTTTGGTCCAAAAATTCCCAATATTTTTTGGAATATCCCTGGATTTGAGCTTTTNGCCACAAAAATGATGAAAAAAACATTTCAAAACAATGGCATGGCAACTATCGAGGAGCTCAGAAGTATTTGTGTGGAAATGGGAGTTAAATTTATAGCCTGTGAGATGACTATGGGGATGTTCGGCTTCTCAAGAGATGATTTTATTGAAGGAATAGAGTTTGCTGGTGCTGCAACTTATCTGGATGTCGCTCAAAAATCTAGCCAAGATTTATTTATTTAGTTTATCGCCAGTCAAGATTTGGCCAACCATTCTTTTTTGCTGTACTAGTCAATCTTGGATCGCCATTAATAGCTACAGGATTATCCACAAGCTCAAGGAGTGGGAGGTCATTGTGAGAGTCAGAGTAGAAATAAGAGCCCTTCAAATTCTTATTATGTTTTTCAATCCAAGGCATCAAATTATCAATTTTCCCTGACTGAAAACATGGAACTCCTGAAACTTTACCCGTAAAACGTCCATCTTTAAATTCAGGCTCTGTTGCAAGTAGATGATTTATTCCATACATCTCAGCTATTGGAGCAGTTATAAAGGTATTGGATGCAGTAATCACAAGAACAGTATCGCCATTTTCTTTATGCTGATTAATGCAGCTTTGAGCTTTATCAAGAAAAATAGGCTCAATTTTTTGTTGAATAAAATTCTGACGAAGATCATTAAGCTCATCTATAGAATATTCAGTTAGAACTTTAAAACTAAATTCTGCCCAGGCATAAATATCTAACTTACCAACTTCATATTGCTGATAAAAATATTCATTCATCTTTTGAAAAGAGGCCGTGTCTTCAATTATTCCTTTTTCGCATAAAAACTCACCCCACAGATAATCACTGTCTCCACCAATAAGCGTATTATCAAGGTCAAACATTGCTAAAGACATACTTCTGACTCCACGATAGTCATTATTTCTTCAATAGAATCAACAACCTTAATTAATTCAAAATGCTCCCGATTGACATATGATTTATCAACAGTTTGCTCGATCCAGGATAGGAGCGAACTCCAAAATTTAGAATCATACAATATGATTGGAACTTTGTTCATTTTACGGGTTTGCATCAATGTTAAAACTTCCATTAACTCATCAGCAGTGCCGTACCCACCAGGAAAATAAATACAGGCACTTGAGTACTTAACAAGCATGACTTTTCTAGAAAAGAAATAGTTAAAAGTAATATTTTCATCTAAATAGGGATTACTAGATTGTTCATTTGGTAACTCAATATTAAGACCTATACTCTTAGATTTTCCTTCATAAGCGCCCTTATTGGAAGCACTCATAATCCCAGGACCGCCGCCTGTAAAAACATTATATCCAGCATTTGATAATTCTTTTCCTAGCCGATAGGCATCTGTATAGATCGGATCAGATTCCTGAATTCGAGCCGACCCAAAAATGGTCACATTATTTTTGAAGTTTTGAAGTCGTTCCTTTGCTGACAATAATTCAGCACCAACTGTAACTAAGCTCATAGTGAAGAAAAGACAGAAGAGGCTGTCTCTATTGTTTTAGTAATGTCTTCATCTGAGTGTGCTATTGATAGAAAACCAGCCTCATAGGCTGAAGGTGCAAGATAGATACCTTTTTTCAGCATGGCATTATAGAATTTTTTAAATAGTTCAATATCACAACTAGATGCCTGAGAGAAATTACTTACTTTTTCTTCTGAACTAAAAAATAAACCAAACATACCACCAACATAATTAGATGTCATAGGGATATTATGAGATTTAGCTGCCGATACAATACCATCAACTAAATTAGAGGCTCTTCGACCCAGGTTTTGATAAAAAGATTTATCAGATTCCAGAGCGCTAAGCATAGCGATACCTGATGCCATAGAAAGTGGATTACCTGAAAGTGTACCTGCTTGATAAACAGGGCCTAGAGGGGCTATTTGACTCATGATTTCTCTCTTCCCCCCAAAGGCAGCAACTGGAAGCCCGCCTCCAATTACCTTTCCTAATGCCGTAAGGTCAGGTACAACATCATAAACTTCTTGCGCACCCCCTAAAGCTACTCTAAATCCTGTCATCACCTCATCAAAAATCAGAACAGCGCCATACTCATCACAAATCTTGCGTAAGCCCTGCAAAAAACCTTCTTTAGGAGGTATACAATTCATATTGCCTGCAATGGGTTCAACAATTATGCATCCAATCTCCTCACCCATCTTAGAAAATAAATCCTCGACAAGCTCCAGATTATTGAACTCAAGAGTCAGAGTATGTTTTGCAAGATCACCAGGAACGCCGGGGGATGTTGGAACCCCTAGCGTTAGAGCACCTGACCCTGCCTTAACTAACAAAGAATCAGAATGGCCGTGATAGCAGCCCTCAAATTTCAAAATTTTATCTCGGTTTGTATAGCCCCTTGCTAATCGAATTGCACTCATAGTTGCCTCAGTTCCAGAACTGACCATTCGAACTAGCTCAATAGATGGCATGATCTGACAAACTTTTTTTGCAAGTGAAGTCAATCTGAGTTGGCGCCCCAAAGCCCAAACCTTTATCTAAAACTGACTTAACTGCATCAATGATAACTGGATTAGAATGGCCTAAGATCATGGGCCCCCAAGAGCCTACATAATCAATATAAGAATTTCCATCTACGTCAAAAAGATAAGCACCCTCACCTCTATCAAAAAAAACTGGATCTCCCCCCACACCATTAAAGGCCCTAACTGGAGAGTTCACTCCTCCGGGTATATATTCTTTAGCCTCTTTAAATAAAATTGAAGATTGGTTCATTAATACTCCTGAATATTAGTAATCGCTGGGTACTTTTTTAAATTGGTTATGTGTGACCAGACAACCAACACATTATCCAATAATAATTTAATATTTATAGTTGTTTGTGCCATTGATATAGCACGATTTGTATCATCAAGCAGTTTGAATAGATTATTGAATGATGTTTTTTCAACAACTTGATTAAGCTCTAGATTTGCTCCTTCATGATCTAACACTTTAATTTTAATAGCTTCATTCAAAAGATGCTGTAAACATTTAAGAACTTCAAGTTCATGATCAACAAATATATCAGTATTTGATATTTTGGTTGGACTTAGCACAATCTCAAGCAATAAATTCTGCCAACTCTGATATTTAAGAAAATAATCACCTTTAAGATCATCGAGTGCTTTTTGAGGAACCCCGTGGGAACTCTCTAGAAGTTGCATAGAATCAAAATCATCTCTTGTGTTTTCAGTAATTTGATTTGAAAGCCAATCCGCGCTCTCCTGATCATAAGTGGGATTAATATGAATAGTTTGACATCGAGACAGTATAGTCTTTGGGAGAAGGTTTATATTATGTGCTAACAAAATAATAAGTGTATTTTTTCTAGGCTCTTCTAACGTTTTTAATAGGCTATTAGCTGCATTATTGTTCATTTGATCTGCATAAAAAATGACGCCAATCTGAAGAGAGTCAGCCGTTTTACTCAATACCTCACAAAAAGCACGAATTTGATCAACCCGAATTTCTTTTGACATTGAGCCTGAATCATTAAGCTCAGTTCTACAGTAGATTAAATTTGGGTAATGAGAGCGCCGAATTAAAACACTGTGACCCAGCTCTTCCTCTGGCTGATCTTTTTGTAGAGATTGACAAAACTCGCATGTGCCACAGGAAGAGCTAGGACAAAGAAGTTTTTGAATAAAGTTTTGAGTCAAATTGAGTTTACCAATTTTATCAACTCCAGTAATAAGCAATGCATGAGGTAAATGATTCTGCTGAACCATTTTATCGAGCTTGTCACTGGCACTCTTTTGCCAAGGAGGAATCATATTGAGTCTACGAGTAATCTAATTTTTTCATGAATCTCATTAATTGTTCCACTTGCATCAATTAACTTAATTCTTTTAGGAAAGGCCTCAGACCTACTAATGAAGACAGATCTTACACGTTCAAAAAAAGCTCTCTCCTCAAGCTCAATTCTGTCTTTTGCAGCACGAGCCTCAATTCTGGTCATGCCTATCTCAACGCTGATATCAAGTAATAGAGTTAGATCAGGCTGAAAGTCACCTAAGACCCATTCTTCTAATTTAGCAATTCGATCTAAATTAAGCATCCTCCCACCACCTTGATAAGCAAAAGAAGCATCAGTAAAACGATCACTGACAACCCAAGAACCGTTATTCAGAGCTGGGATAATTTTATTTTGTATGAGCTCGTTTCTAGAACTAAACATTAATAATAACTCTGTATCACTGTGCATTTCTTGGTTGTCAACGTCAAGCAATACGGAGCGAATTTTTTCTCCAACATCAGTACCGCCTGGTTCACGAGTTCTCACAACTTTAATACCTTTTCGCTGCAAATAGCTACAAATAAGATCTATTTGTGTACTTTTACCAGCACCCTCAACACCATCAATTGTGATAAACCTTCCTTTATTCATAGCATGTAATTTTAAACTAGTTATTATTTAAGTACTTCTTGATATTCTCTTTATGTTTTTCATAATTTGGAGCAAATGCATGGCTTCCATCCTTCTTTGAAACAAAATACAAGTCATTTTCCTTTGCAGGGTGAAGAGCTGCATACAATGAAGCTTGCCCAGCTGAAGAGATAGCTCCTGGAGGCAAACCTTTATTACGGTATGTATTATATGGATGATCAATCTTTAAATCGCTTCGAGTTAATGGAGATGAGTAGGCATCTCCCAATGCGTATATCACTGTTGGGTCTGTCTGAAGTCGCATATTTAAATTCAGTCTTGCTATAAAAACACTTGAAATTAATGGTTTTTCATAATCTAAGGCAGTTTCATTTTCTATTAAAGAGGCAAGGATTATGGCCTGATATGGCGAAGTAAGAGGAATACTCCTATCTCTTTTTTCCCACATCTCTGATATCTTTATTTTCATTGCCAAATGCGATCTTTTCAAAACATTTTCAACACTCTCACCATAATTAAAGATATATGTTTCAGGATAAAACCAGCCATCATATGGCTCCTTGACTCCAATTGAGTTCATAACTTGATCAAATGAGCCTGTTTTTGTGAGCGATGGATCATTTTTTAACTGATTAAAATAGTATTTAATTGTCTTTCCTTCAACTAAAGTAATTTTAGTTTTGAGTACATCTCCTCTTGAAATTTTCTCTATAAATTCAAATACAGAGGTGTTAGGCTTTAATTCATAGTAGCCAGACTTTAATTTTTTATTAGCACTAAGTAGCCTGCTTAGTGTTGTAAAAAATAATTTTGACTTAATTAGTTTTTTTTCGCTTAAATCTTGCAGCAACGACTCCCATTGAAGCGCCAGATTTAACTTGAATAATTTGTGTTTGGACAGAAGTTATATCCTTAGATACAAGAATCCAAGCCATAAATAGAAGCAAAAAAATAGATGCAACAAATCTTGAAAAGAATTTATTCTTATTATTTACAAGCATGTCCAAGATTTAATATCTTGAGTAATAGACGAATATGCAGCACTAATTTTCTCAGTTATTGGGTTATTAGTTAGGTAATAATCGCCAATTGAAGTGACTGGCTGAATACCAATCAGGCTATTTGAAACGAATACTTCATTAGCTTTCTCTAGCTGCTTAATTGAAATATCATCCTCTCTCACCTCTAAGTTGGTTAATCTTGATAGTTCTAAAATTATCGATCTTCTGCTGCCAATCACACCGCACCTCTCTAATTTAGGGGTAATCAACTTATTACCAAATATTAAATAGATGTTGCCTTGAGTTACTGAAACTACCGATTGATTCTCATCAAGCATAATAGCTTCATCAGCCAACATGTTTGTTCGAGCCAAAATTTGTTCGAGCCTATTACAATGCTTAATGCCTGCTAAATTTGGGTTTGAGTGAAACCCACTAATTGCAAATTCTAGTGAGTAAGTTTCTTTAGTTTTATACTCATTCATTTGAGATACAATTACAACTCTAACTGGCTCAATATCCTTACTATAGCTATAGCCTCTGAGTGAATTACCACGTGACAATATTAATTTAACAATGCAATTTTTTTCTGAAGATAGACTGAGTGCTTTTTTTATATCTTCTAGCCAAACTGAATTCGCTATTTTTTTGATATTTAACCTATCACACCCATTATTTAGTCGCGAAAAGTGGTTATCCCAAAATAAAACTTTATTGTCTTTTGCAACACAGGTTTCAAATAAGCCGTCACCATACTGCATATTACGATTAAAGATACTAACATTGGACTTCACCTCGCCATTTATGATTACTAAAGGTTCCATGTCGTATTTTTTAATCTATAGCAATTTTAATTGATCAGTCAATAATAGTTAATTATGAGTATGAACAGCAATAATCAACGACAGTTTTAACTTCTAACTTGAACACACTTTGTGAAGGCACTTCAAAAGACTCTCCCGATTTGATAGTTTGCCAAGCATTATTTCCAGGGAGCAAAACATTAAGCTCTCCAGCCATAATTTCCATTAATTCATGTTTTTCAGTCGAGAATTCAAATGACCCAGGCATCATTATTCCAAGCGTTTTTGTGGTTCCATCATTGAAGTTTACAACACGACTTGTGACTTTACCATCAAAGTAAATATTTGCCTCTTTAATAATTTCAACGTCTTCAAATGTTGGCATAATCTGTTCCTATACTTGATCCATAATATACTGAGTTAATAGAGGAACGGGTCTTCCAGTTGCGCCTTTCTTAGAACCTCCCAGCCATGCAGTTCCTGCAATATCAATATGAGCCCAAGAATAATTTTTTGCATAGCGAGCTAGAAAACATGCTGCGGTTACTGTCCCTGCTTCTCTTCCTCCAATGTTTGCCATATCTGCAAAATTTGATTTCAGCAAATCATCATACTCTTCATCAAGAGGCAACTGCCAAACGGTATCAAGTGATGACAGTCCTGATGACTTAAGGGCATCTGCAAGCTTTTGATCATTAGACATGACACCAGAATGATGCTTACCCAGAGCTATAATAACTGCGCCTGTAAGAGTAGCAATATCAATAACTGCCTTAGGCTTAAACTTCTCACAATAAGTCAAAGCGTCACACAAAATTAAACGACCTTCAGCATCTGTATTTAAAATTTCAATAGTTTGACCAGACATACTTTTAACAACATCGCCTGGTTTTGAGGCATTATGTGCTGGCATATTTTCTACCGTTGGCACAACAACAGTCAAATTTACTTTAAGATTCATTTCAGCAATAGCGCTCATTGCTCCAAGCACAGAAGCAGCACCACACATATCGTATTTCATCTCATCCATGCCTTGACCAGGCTTTAAAGAAATACCGCCACTATCAAAAGTCACACCTTTACCGACCAAAACGATTGGAGCTTCATTGCCGGCATTAGAATAACTTAGACTGATAAGCTTTCCAGGCTCTATAGAACCTTTCGAAACAGAGAGCAAAGAATTCATTCCTAGAGACTCCATATCTGACTCTTCAAGGATTTCGCATTCAAGATTATAAGTTTCCGCAAGAGACTTGGCTGTCTCAGCGATGTAAGTTGGGGTGCAGATATTTGGAGGCAAGTCACCTAGCTCTCTTGTAAGCGCCATACCATTTGCAATAGCAACGCCTTTTTGAATTTCTGATGCCCCATTGTTTTGAGAATATATATATTGACTGCCTCAAGCACAATGTCACTAATCTCTTCCTTGACACCTACTTTCTTTACCTTATAACTTTCATTTTTTAGAACTCTGGCAGTTGTAATTTGAAGCCAAGCCTCATCGGCATCCTCAACTTCAATACTTGGAATGACAACATTTTTAACCTTTGATACACTCATTGCTGAAGAAAGTGATTTCAGCGCCTTTATATAATTTTTTTGACTGAGTGGCGACTCACCTAAACCAACAACTAGAACCCTTTTTGACTTATAGCCTTCGACTTTTCCAAGCATCAAGGTGCTTGCTAATTTTGGCTCAAATCGATGTAGATCTAGATAATTTTGAATAATTCTATTTTCATTTGATTTGCCCTTGAGAACAAAGGCAACTGAGCAGTCTCCACTATAATGGTCAACCGCTTGGTGAGTAACAAAAAACTCCATATCAATTTCCGGAAATTATAATCTCGGTATTCTACCAAAAAACTGTAAAATTTACCTCTTTAATCATTAGTTTTCACATGAAAAAGTTTCTTACTATCGCGTTAATCTTTATCACTAATATTGTTTTTGCAGATGTTGGCATGATTGTAAATAAATTAAAGCCTTATTTTCCAGAAATTAAGGCTGAAAATATTAGCACTTCTCAGCTGGATGGATACTATGAAGTAGTTCTTACAAACCCTAGCATTGATGTACTTTACATTTCTATGGATGGAAGATATGTGCTTCAAGGCGCAGTCACTGATCTAGAATTAATGACAAATATTTCCACTAATCGTGTTAACGCTATCAAACAAAATATGCTTAACAGCATTAGCGATAATGAAAAGATAATCTTTAAATCCGAAAATGAGAAATATGTTGTTCATGTTTTTACAGATGTTGATTGCCCCTATTGCGCTAAACTTCATGCAAATATGAATGAAATGAATGCTCTTGGAATTACTGTGAAATATTTGGCCTCACCTCTGGAGCAACTTCATCCAAATGCTCAAAGCGCTATGGAAAAAATATGGTGTGCTGAAGATAAGGCGATTGCCATTCACAATTATAAAACTAAGCGATTCTTGCCAAATAGCCCAGATTGTATTAATCCAGTTGCAGAGCAGCTAGCAATTTCCAAACAATTGGGCGTCAATGGAACGCCATCAATTTTTTTTGAAAATGGATTAAATATTCCTGGCTATTTAGAGCCCGAAGAGCTTTTAAATAGATTTTTGAATACCCTTGCTCAATAACAATAATTCAAGAGTCATTGCTCATAATGCTATTTGTCTTGTAGCACTTGAAAAATATACGCTTTCTGAATCGTTATTTCCTAGTGAAACCTCAGAATCTTCATTTGCAAAGTCACTCACTTACGGCTCACTCAGGTTCTATCATCATCTTAATGATGTTATAACTCCTCGGCTAAAAAAAACCTTAGACAAAAAAAATCTTGATATTCACATTCTTATAATTATGGGGGCATATCAACTAATTTATACTGATGTGTCAACTCATGCTGCCATCAATGAAACAGTCGAGGTGGCAGAAAAAATTAAAAAGCAATGGGCTAAAGGCCTTATCAATGCAATACTTAGAGGGATTGATAGGGACCGAGATGATATTCTTAATACTCCTCACTATTCTCATCCAAGTTGGCTTGTAAAAAAAATTATGAAGGAATATCCTGATAATTTTCATAAGATATTTACTGAAAATAATAAACAAGCCCCAATGTCTCTTCGAGTCCATCCATCAATTAATATCAAGTCATATCAAGATAAACTTTTAGAGGGGGGTATAGAATCTAAGACCTCAAAAATTGCACCTCAGTCTTTGACCCTTAATAAAGCAGTAAATGTAGAAAAATTACCAGATTTTAGAGATGGCTCTTGCTATGTTCAAGATACTTCTGCGCAACTAGCAGGTCAGCTCATTGCTCCAAAAAATGGTGAATTAATATTAGATGCCTGTTGCGCACCTGGGGGTAAAACAACTCATCTTGCTGAGCTTTGTCCTAATTCAGAGATCTTGGCATTAGATGCTGACGAGAAAAGGCTTATCAAAGTCAATGATAATATTAAAAGACTTAAGAATAAAAATGTTAAAGTCATTTTAGGAGACGCAACAAAGGGCGACTGGTGGAATCAAAGACTTTTTGATAAGATTTTAGTAGATGCTCCATGCACTGGAACAGGGGTGATAAGAAGGCATCCAGATATTAAACTTATAAGAAAACCTAGGGACCTTTCCCATATCGTCGAGGTTCAAGCTTCTATTCTTAAGAACTTATGGTTAATGCTAAAACCTGGAGGCATACTTGTATATGCTACATGCTCGATTTTAAAAGATGAAAATGAAAATCAAATAAGTAAATTTATTAACCTCAATATGGATAGTAGTATTGAGGAAATCAGAGTTCCTTGGGGCAAAGGCCCTATAGGAAAGCAACAATTACCTAATGATATATTCGATGGATTCTATTATGCTCAGCTAAGAAAAAAAAGTAAGTCCAAATAAGACTATTTCTCTAATGCAATATCTAAAACCTGGTCAATCCATTTAACTTTAACAATTTCTAGCTTACTTTTTATTTTTTCAGGCACCTCAGATAACTCACGCTCATTATCTTCGGGAATAATGACAGTTTTAATACCTCCTCTCATTGCGGCAAGAAGTTTTTCTTTCAAACCACCGATCGGGGTTATTTCACCCCTCAGAGTAATTTCACCAGTCATTGCAACTGCAGCTTTAACTTTTCGACCAGTTAAAACTGAAACAAGAGCTGTACACATTGCTGCTCCAGCGCTCGGCCCATCTTTCGGTGTTGAGCCATCTGGAACATGGATATGAATGTCCAGTTTTTCATGGAAATCATCTGAAATTCCTAAAGAATCGGCACGTAAACGAGTTACTGACATTGCCGCTTGTATTGATTCTTTCATAACGTCACCAAGTTGGCCCGTATAGTTTAATTTTCCCTTACCTTTGTATGAGGATGCTTCAATTGTAAGTAAGTCACCACCAACTGAAGTCCATGCTAATCCTGTTACCTCGCCGATTTGATTATGTTCTTCAGCTAAACCAAATCGATACTTCTTCATTCCTAAAAATTTTGGCAAACTTTTAGAGTTAATAATTGCTCTAGCTTTTCGTTTTTTTAGCGTTACGTCCTTAATGACTTTTCTACATATGCTGCCAATTTCACGATCAAGATTTCGAACACCTGCTTCTCTAGTGTAGTAACGAATAATATCCATAATTGCAGAATCTTTAAAGACTATTTCCGAACTATTAACACCATTGTTTTTCATTTGCTTCGCTATTAAGTGTCTCTTAGCAATTTCGAGTTTTTCATCTTCTGTATAACCAGACAAATGGATGATTTCCATTCTGTCAACTAATGCTTCTGGGAGGTTTAAGGAATTTGCAGTGGCAACAAACATAACTTGAGAGAGATCATAGTCAACCTCTAGGTAGTGATCATTGAAAGTATGATTTTGCTCAGGATCCAAAACCTCGAGCATAGCAGAGCTTGGGTCGCCTCTAAAATCAGAGGCCATTTTGTCTATTTCATCTAGGAGAAATAATGGATTTTTGACATTAACTTTTTGCATTTTCTGAACGATAGATCCAGGCATAGCACCTATATAAGTTCTTCTATGTCCACGAATTTCTGCCTCATCTCTTACACCGCCAAGAGCCATGCGAACATATTTTCGATTCACAGATTTTGCAATTGATTCACCCAGTGAGGTCTTTCCTACTCCAGGAGGTCCAACTAAACAAAGTATATTGGCCTTATTATGCGTAACACGACTTTGCACAGCAAGGTGCTCCATAATTCTTTCTTTTACTTTATCCAGCCCATAATGATCAGAGTCAAGAATCTTTTGCGCCTTGACTAAATCTTTATTAGTTTTAGTTTTTTTACTCCAAGGCACTGAACACAAATTTTCTATATAGGTTCTAATGATGGATGCGTCAGAAGACTGGGATGACATTCTTTGAAGTTTATTAAGTTCACTTTGAGCTTTCTTTTTAGCCTCCTTAGGCATTTTGGCTTTGTTGATACTATTTTGTAAATCCTCAATTTCATTTTCATCATCAAGGGTGCCGAGCTCTTTTTGAATGGACTTCATTTGTTCATTCAAGTAATAGTCTCTTTGATTAGACTCCATTTGCTTACGGACTCTATTCTGAATTTTTTGCTCTGCACCAAGAACATCTAACTCACCTTCAAGGATGGACAAAATTGCCTCTAGTCTATCTTGTGCTTGGCCACTTTCAAGAAGACTCTGTTTTTCACTCACTTTGAGACTTAAGTTTGCAATAATTACATCACTAAATCTTTCAACATCGGTAATTTCTTTAAGAACCTTATAAACCTCTTCAGGGATTTTTTTACTAAGCTTAATATATTTTTCAAAATTTTCTAATGCAAGACGCATCATTGCTTTAATTTCTGTATCGTTATCAAAACTTAAACTACAATCACTTAATACGACTTCAGTGTGCTCACCTAAATCTACAAACTCTTCAATTTTTGCGCGTTTAACTCCTTCAACTAGAACTTTAATAGTCCCATCGGGCAATTTTAAAAGCTGAAGAATTGTTGCCAAAGTTCCAACCTTGTGAAGATCGTCATTATTTGGCTCCTCAATTGCTTCATCTTTTTGCGTAGCTAAAAAAACATTTTTATCTGCTTCCATAGCTTGGGTGATTGCTTTAACAGAGGATTTCCTTCCAATAAATAGTGGAATAACGGTATGAGGAAAAACAACTACATCTCTTAATGGTAGAAGGGGGGTTGACTGCTTCTCTAAGCTGTTTGACTCTGTTGTGATTTCTGCTTCCATAATAATGAAACACCTTGCTTATCTAGTAATCTTTCTAGATAGTGACTAGTTACATTAATTTCAAGTAGCCATTGACCAAATTCGTTCATTATTTCTTTTTTAATAAATCCAACTTTATGTATTTCACTTCTTATATATGCCGACTGAACATCTAACTTGATACGTGCAGAAGTCATCATTCCACTAAGACTTTCAGATAAGGCCTCATAAAGAAGATCAACCCCTTCTCCAGTTTCAGCAGAAAGCCAAACACGAGAAATATTTCCTTCTGAGTCTTTATCGATTCTTGGTTTAAAGTTGACTAGGCCATCAATCTTATTCATTACTAGAATTCTTGGTATTTTTTGAGCATCTATTTGCTCAATAATATCTTCGACCTGGTCAATTTTATCTCTGTTATTTGGATCAGATGCATCAACAATGTGAAGAAGTACATTTGCCTGACGAGTTTCCTCTAATGTTGATTTAAATGCCTCAACAAGTTCATGCGGCAAGTCCTGAATAAAACCAACTGTATCCGCGATGACTGCCTCACCAGATGCTGGCAACATAACTCTTCTAATAGTAGAATCAAGAGTTGCAAATAACTTATCATCTGCATACACTTCAGCATTTGTTAATAGATTGAAGAGTGTCGACTTGCCAGCATTTGTGTAACCGGCAAGAGATATCATTGGAAGCTGATTTTTTACGCGAGATTTTCTGCCTAGATCATGTTGTTTATGAACTTTTGCAAGTCGCTTATTAATATTTTTAATTCGAATTGAAATAAGTCTTTTATCTGTTTCTAACTGAGTTTCACCAGGACCTCTTAAACCTATTCCTCCTTTTTGCCTCTCCAGGTGAGTCCAACCTCTTACTAATCTGGTTGAAAGATGTTTTAATTGAGCAAGTTCTACTTGCAGCTTTCCTTCAAAAGAGCTCGCTCTTAATGCAAAAATATCCAATATTAAGCCTGTTCGATCCATAACTTGGCACTTCAATGCTTTTTCTAAGTTACGTTCTTGAGATGGTGATAACTGGTGCGAAAATATAACTAGTTCAATTTCATTGTCACTTACACTTAATGCAAGTTCATCAACTTTACCAGTTCCAATAAAAAACTGCGCCTTAGTAAAACTTCTTTTTACTAACACTGTTTCAATAATATTCAGTCCAGAAGAGGCAGCAAGCTGTTTAAATTCATTGACACTATCTGGTGATTGACTAATAGAAGTGAGCTCAATATGGACTAGGATAGTTCTTTCGCCTTGACCAACCGCATCCTTTTGACGATCAAACAACTCCATAGACATTATTGAGTTTTTAGCATACAGAATTTAATTTCATTAGCTTGCCTTGCGAATAGTTCTTTTCTTATTATCAGATTGATGAACTATTACTGGTTGTTTCAAACCTTCTACAACTGCTTTATCTATCACAACCTCTTTCACACTTGGGTTAGATGGAATTTCATACATTGTATCTAACAACAAGTCCTCTAAGATTGCCCTCAAACCTCTTGCTCCTGTTTTTCTCTTAAGCGCTAATTTGGCAATAGCTACAAGAGCATTCTTCCTGATTGTTAGCTTCACTCCTTCAATAGCAAAAAATTGTTGGAACTGTTTCACTACTGAATTTTTTGGCTTCGTGAGAATTTCGATTAAAGCATCCTCATCAAGCTCATCCAAGGATGTATGAACTGCTAAACGTCCTACTAACTCAGGAATTAGTCCAAATTTAATTAGATCATCTGGCTCTAAAAACTTGTAAAGCTCAGTCAAGGTTTTTTTATGACTTTTTTCTTTGACATTGGCCGCAAAACCAATTCCAGCTGCTTTCTCAATTCGTCTATCTATAACCTTCCCAAGCCCATCAAAAGCGCCTCCACATATAAATAATATTTTTGAGGTATCAACATCAATCGTTTCTTGATTAGGATGTTTCCTTCCTCCTTGAGGTGGAACTGAGGCAATAGTGCCCTCAATTAGCTTCAACATTGCTTGCTGAACACCCTCCCCAGAAACATCTCTGGTGATCGAAGGAGAGTCTGAGCGGCGTGAAATTTTATCTATTTCATCTATAAATATGATTCCTTGCTCAGCTCTTTTTGGATCAAAATCACATTTTGCAAGAAGGCTCTTGATGACATTTTCTACATCGTCGCCAACATATCCAGCCTCAGTTAATGTTGTGGCATCTGCCACTGCAAATGGAACATCCAAGAAACGAGCCATTGATTGAGCCAAAAGCGTTTTTCCACTCCCAGTAGGTCCAATCAAAAGTATATTTGACTTATCAAGCTCAACATCATTGGAAATATAGTCAGCTTTGAGGCGCTTATAATGATTATAAACGGCCACAGAGAGAACTTTTTTTGCATGGGATTGACCAATGACATATTCATTTAGCGAGCTAAATAAATCTTTAGGAGTGTAATTCCAATCCTGGTATTGATCTTTTTTATCCTTGATAGTTTGTTCTTGTATCAAGTTGTAACAAGAGTCTATACACTCGTCACATATATACACCCCTGGACCGGCGATTAGACGAGTAACCTCATCTTTATTTTTTGAACAAAATGAACAACTTAGATCTTCAGTATTTTGATCCATTGGCAAACTTCAATTTAGCGTTTATTAATGACTTTATCAATAAGTCCATATTTAGCAGACTCACTTGCAGACATGAAATTATCGCGATCAGTATCTTTTTGAATATTTTTCATACTTTGACCGGTATGCTCTTTAAGGATTGAATTTAAATTATCTCTCACCTTCAGAATCTCTTGAGCATGAATATCTATATCACTTGCTTGACCAGAGAACCCTCCTAATGGCTGATGAATCATACATCTAGCATGAGGAAGAGCAAACCTTTTGCCCTTAGCTCCAGCAGTCAAAAGAAGCGCACCCATACTTGCAGCTTGTCCGATACAAAGGTTGAAATATCAGGCTTAATAAATTGCATTGTATCGTAAATTGCTAGGCCTGCAGTGACCGAACCACCCGGTGAATTAATGTATAAATGAATATCTTTATCAGGGTTTTCAGACTCCAAAAAAAGGAGCTGCGCAACCACAACATTAGCGGTGTAATCCTCAACAGGACCAACCATAAAAACAACACGCTCTTTTAAAAGTCTTGAATAGATATCATAAGCCCTCTCACCACGACCTGAGCTCTCTATAACCATTGGGATTTGATTTAAATTTTGAATTGTCATATCAGTTTTGGGTATTCATTATTTCTAAAAATGTTTTGTCTGTAGTCGTTACCTTTGCTTTTTCAGCAACATGTTTGGCAACCAAATCCTCAACAACAATTGACTCGATATTAGCCAGCCTTGAAGGGTCTGTGTTATACCAATCAATCATTTGCTGTGCGCTCTCACCATATTGTAGCGACATTTCATTAAGTTTAGCATCAACCAAATCTTTTTCAGCTGTTATTTCGGAATCCGTTGCAATTTTATTAATTAACAAGCCTAATTTAACTCTTCTTGCAGCCTCTTCATTGAACATCTCAGCAGGTAGCTTACCTTTTGATGGCATACCTTGCTGCTCCATGCGAGACTCCATGTCTTGTTGAAGTTTTTCTGCCTCAGAGGAAATGCTCCCCTCAGGAACTTCGAAATCATTAGCTTCTAGAAGCGCTGAAAACGCAGTATCTTTGTTCTGCTGAACTAGCCTTGAATCAAGCTCAAGCTTCATTTGGTTAGTCATTCTTGACTTCATCGTTTCAAAATCTTTTTCACCATACTTCTTTGCGAATTCATCATCTCTTTTCAGCTCAATTGGTGATCCAATTTCATTAACTTTAACCTTGAATACGGCCTCTCTTCCAGCCAAGTTCTCCACATGATAATCCTCTGGGAATGTTGCGTTCACCTCGACAGTTTTTCCAGATGCAACGTCAATAAGCCCTTTCTCGAATCCCTCAATCATTGTTCCTTTTCCAAGAACAATTTCAAAGCCTTCAGCAGCACCGCCTTCAAATGACTCACCATCGAGAAGCCCCTCAAAGTCAATAATTAAGCGGTCACCATCCTTCGATTTGCGCTTGACCGTCTTATACTCAGTCGAGCGGTCTTGAAGGTCTTGCAGAGCTCTCTCTTCATCTTCCTCAGTCACCTGTGAGCTGACCTGATCAATCGTTAGTTTAGACAGAGCATTGACTTTAATTTCAGGGTAGACTTCAAACTCAAGCGTATAAATTAAGCTGTCAGCATTCTCTGTATCAATATTTGTTAGGGAAGGCTGAGTCGCTGGAGAGACATCTGCATCCGTTAATGCATCAGCCAAGGTTTCACCGACAATCTCAGTTGCAGCGTCAGATTTAGCGCTTCCACCGAATCTTTGTTTTAATACGGCAGGCGGAATCTTTCCCTTTCTAAAGCCATCAACACGTACTTTACCTGCAAGGCCTTTGATAATTTTTTCTGTTCTTTCATTGAAAATGTCTACCGGTAATTCAACCGTAAGCGACCTTTTAAGTCCCTCAAGAGTGGTGAGTGAAGTCTTCATCTAATTCTAAATCCGTAACTTATTAAAAAAAGGCAAATTATACAGTATTTTTTAACGTAAAAAAAAGGGCGCTTAGGTCATACAAAATAGATTTAAAAGCGAGACCCAGTATAGCTTACTTGATAATTGGCCAACGACAACCACTCTTGATTTACCTCAACACCCCAACCAGGTTTATGAGGTAACTCTAGATGTCCATCCACAATTTTAAAGTCAGGGCTAAAAATATTATCTTGCCAAGGGTAGTAATCAAGCCCTTCGATTGAAAACTCCAAGTATTTTCCCGGGTTTTTGATTGAGCCCATTAAGTGGGCTGAAAAAAGCGTTACTAGGGACAAATTAGCAGCATGAAGAGTGACCGGAATGCCTTTTTTTTCAGCCAATTTAGCAACCTCAAGTGTCCGAGTAATGCCTCCCATGTAACAAATATCGGGCTGACAATATCAACGACTCTGGTATCGATCATGTGCCTCCAAACTCTCATATCATTATCCTGCTCTCCACCACTCACATCGATATCAAGCGCCTCTGAAACCTGTCGAGTCCAATCTGGCTCCCAGTANGGGCAGGGCTCTTCGAAATGACTGACGCCATAANCCTCAAGCATATGGCCAACCTCGATCGCTTTTTTAGGACTGTAGGCGCTATTGGCATCAACGAGAAGTGACACCTCGTCACCNAAAGTCTTTCTCACTTCTTTAATGATGGATTCAGTTCGCCCAGGCCACTGATCGATGTCGTGTCCACATTCCCTTCCGATTCTAAACTTAAAGGCAAAGTAGCCATCCGTCTCCTTGAGTTTCAAAAGCCTCTCTGCTTCGGCCTCAGGCGAGATCTCTCTTTGCATACTTGAGGCATAAACAGGAACTGAGCTTGGGCTCCCACCGAGCAATTGGCAGACACTTTTATTTGCCCTTTTAGCCTTAATATCCCAGAGCGCTGTATCTACCCCGCACAAAGCTCTATAAAGATAGGTACCAGGAAACTTGTGTTCCCTTTCTAGCACCTCTCTGTTGACTTCACTGATATCTAAAGCACTCATACCAAGGACATGAGGAGCGACCTGAAGGTGGACAACTTGTGCAGTGATTTCACTGTTGTAGGTCGAGGTTTGACCCCAGCCCTCATCACCCTCATCCGTTCTCAAGCGGACCAGTCCGACATACTCATTTGTAAAAGTTTCAACGCTAATTATTTTCATAGTATGAGAGATTTAAACATGAACTTGATCCTGCAAAATAAGATCGGACGCCTTTTCACCCACCATAATAGTGGCGGCG
>JGI20155J14468_10001468_pt1 | contig 18439 bp, 8 predicted proteins | sample COG_05_FD_14468 | JGI IMG/M metagenome (IMG submission 14468) | reverse complement strand
TGTGGAGATTTTGTCATCATGAAAAATCCTCAAAACAAAAAGGAATAAAAAAGTAAGCAACACACAGACCTAATTAAAATCTTCACGATATCTTTTCCGCACTTTTAGTATTCTTCCGACGACTGCGAGAAGATGACGATAAAACTATAGAAAGGAAAAAGATGAAGACGACGACGACGACGACGAGGACAAAATCCTGTTTTTTCCTTCTCGTCGTCGTTCTCTTTTGTTCCTTTCCTTTTCCCTCCCTGGGAAGGAAGTTGTTGTTAAAATCATCATCAGAAGACGACGAAGGAGTTGGAGGTTTCGTTTTTGAGAGTTTCAACAACGGGTGGAGGCGTGCACTGCTCGATACCGATGATGTTGGTGATGCTACCACTACTACTACCACTTTTTCTTCTTCGAGCAACAGCGAAGCACTCGAACCAAAGTATTCTGCCACAAACCCGATGGATTTGTTCGGAGCGGGCGCGACGTTTCCAGCGGTGGCGTATAAATCGTGCGCCCGAGCGTACTCGTTGATAAAACCGTCCGTGAGAGTGAAGTACCTTGACGTCGGATCGGGGAAAGGGATTTGTAGAATCCTGAACGCAACCACAGAGTGTGTAGATACTGAAGAACCGTTAGAGGTGGACTTTGCGTGCTCGGATTCTTTAATCAGTGCGAGTCAATACAGTGAGTTTCCGGACGTGCAGATGTATCCCGTCGTGGCGGGCGCGGTGACGCCGGTGTATAATTTACCCATGATCGATAGCGTGATGGGTAAAAGTTCTTTAGTATTAACGAAAGAAGCTTTGAGTTTAATTTACGCCGGGGTGATAGCGAAGTGGAACGACGAAAGAATCAAGAGCGCGAATCCACTCAGCATTCAGAGTCTCCTTCCAGATGAGAAAATATTAGTGTCGGTGAGGAAAGATTCGTCAGGGACGACGGAAGCGTGGACGAAAGCTTTGAGTCAATTTTCCAATACGTTTAAAGATAACATAGGCGCGTCAAAGTTACCTTCATGGGGAGCGCAGATAGCGAGTAGCGTTTTAAACGAGCTAGATACTGGATATGGTCTGGCGAGTTTTGTAAAAGGGAAAGAGTATTCTATCGGGTACGTGGTGTTGTCTGATGCGATAAATTTACAGTTGAGTACGATTGGACTTTTGGAAAGTACCGCGAGCATACACACACAACACAACAATCCGGTACGCCCGGATTCCAATTCAATCACGTTAGCTATTTTGCAAAGAGGGTTACAGTTTGGGAATAACGAGGACGAATCGACGAGACTCACCGCGGATTTGATGGGCGCGGACGACCCAGGAGCGTGGCCGATTGCGACGTATTCGTATCTGATTCTCAGAAAAGGGGTGAATTCGACCGCAAATATGGCTTTAGATCGTCTCAGAGTTGGTGCAACGTGTGATAACATGAGAGAAACGTTGGATTTTTGGTCGTGGTTTTTAACTTCGCCGTTGGCGAAAACTGTCATGGAGACCAATTCTTTAGTCCAAGTTCCCGCGGTGGTGAGAAACTTTGTCTTGGCTCGAATGCAAGGAGATTTATTTTGCGAAGGAGATAGATTAGTGAGTATATATGGTAACGAGACCAATTCGTTAGATAACGTAACGATTGCCAAAGTCTACGGACCTCAGGAGGTCGCAACGGTGTTGGATTCGTTGGCGATTTTACTCTCGGCGAGTAACTCGAGCATGGGTTTAGAAATTGAGTCACTCGGCGCTCAAAACGCCATGTTTGCCGCGCTTGATGATAGCCATGCATCCGTGTTAGCTTTGAATTATGTCGAAGGCGACGTGATCTCGATAACTGAGCCTGCTGCTGCAGTTAATTCAAATATATTTAGCAACGCGGAAGCGCCGATATACCCCTCGCCGTTGCCTTCTGATTTCCCGGAGTACATTTCGTTTCCGTTCGTGAAAATATTACCAGAAATGACCGTGCACCCGAGCGTTCTAACTTTAGGCGAAACGAGTACGTCGATATCGTTTGATGTCTATTCTACCGCGGCTATATTATCCGGTCGTGCGACTACTTGGGGCGACGAAAGTATCGTAAGAATAAACTCATGGTTGAGCGGCGTCACAGAACCGATTATTTTAGTTGGATTAGACGATTGGACGGCGTTTGAAACATTTGAAAGTATTAAGAAGACGATTGCCTCTTCCGTTCCTGGCTTTGCATTTTCGAGTAATCCGACAAAAAATGCGGCGACGTTGAATGAAGTTGGCGCTCTCGTTGTTGCGAACGAGTACGCGGCTTCGCTTTTGCTAAAGACGGCGTACGTGACAAGAAACCAAAACTTAATTTTGCAGTATAACATTGACGAAGTTGGATACGTACCCGTTTCAGTCACTTTAAGGAGAAGTTACGATGGTGCGCAGTGCTTACGAAGCTCTGGCGCGTACGATAAAGTATACGCACAGCTGCGCTTCTGGGAATGGGTGTATACTGAAGATAACGTCCCTGGTATGATTTCGAGCGTCACGGCTGAACCGAATTTCGATGCTACGAGTTCTTTGGAAATTTTGACTGCCTTGAGATCCATCACGTGCAATGGTAGCCCTATTTTAGTCTCAACGATACCGGTAAATCGGTCGGATCAGAACATTTTGATTGTCGTCGTGACGACGTCGCTCTTTGTCATTCTCCTCATCTTTCTCTGGTTGTTTCGATTTCGAGAGGATGCGATCTTCGCCAAAGGTTTCTTTGAACGATACAAAAAACGAAACGCACCACCGTCTGAAGCGTGCACAATAGTCGTCACAGATATACAGTCATCTACGAAACTGTGGGAAATCGCTCCAGTGACAATGAACAAAGCGCTCGCGGCGCATGATTTGCTTGTCAGACAAGAGATGCAAAAGTTTTACGGATACGAGGTTTTTTCCGAAGGTGATTCGTTCACGATGGCGTTTCATACACCCGGCGATGCCTTAAAAGCATGTGCAAATATTCAGAGTCGATTACAGGCGAGTGTTTGGGACCGATCGTTATTCCTTGCGTGTAGACACATCTATCGAGCAGACGACGCCGAATCGCAGACTACCATTCCGAGACCAAGAAGAGTTCCCGCATTTCTCCGAGCGCTTCTCGAAGCACGCGGGGTTTCGATGAAAAGTGGCAGTGATAAAGAGGGTATAATCAAAAGTAAAAGCGATGAAGAATTGACGAACGGCGATAGAGCCAATAGCAACGAGAGTAGCAAAGCCGGAGGAACAGAACATCACTCCGGGCGCACGGAAGAGGAGGAAGAAATTATCAACGGTTTACGCGTTCGAATGGGTATCCATACCGGAGCCACGAATAGATACGTTCATCCAACGACTAGAAGGCAAGTCTATGAAGGGAAAGCGGTTGAATTAGCGCGGTTGATGTGTCGCGCGGCAAATGGAGGTCAGATTTTAATGTCCGGCGACGTTTTAGCTTCGCTTGGTCCCGACAGTTTGCAAATTTCCCAAATGCTCCAACTCATGCACATGGGAAAACATCAATTAGATATGGGGTATTGGAACAGACACGGAAGCTTAACCGATACTCGCTTGTCAGGAGGAGGAGGAGGAGCGGCTAGTGGGATGGATGGCGGCGATGACATTCAGAACTTGAGAGAGAGTTTATTCCCAAACGTCGACAATCTCAAGAACCCAATTTTCTTGGATTCAGAATCCGACACCACCGATGGTTCGAGCGAATACGAACAGTACAAAGCAGCCACGAGTGCAAAATTACAAGCGCTTCGACGAATGATCACATCTTATGACCACAAGATCATCTCTCAAGAAATTATTCAAGCCATCCCGAAGAAACTCGTGGAACGGATCACGTTGTTCGCGCCGATCAAGACCGTACGCCAGCTCGAACCTTCCATTTTTGAAGCTCCCGTTTTTGAATCGGAAAACCTAACCATCGTATTCACGAGAATCGACGGATGGGAAGAGCTTGGAAGAGAAGACGTGAAAATGCGAGATAAGGCGACGGCGCAGCACGATGCTGTGATACGGTCTACGCTTCTCTCCTTTCGTGGGTACGAGTGCCGAGGCGAAAACGGCAAATTTTTCATCGCGTTTCATCATCCTTTCGACGCTTTTCGATGGTGTTTGGTTGTTCAAACGATTTTACTTCGCGTGCCCTGGGAAGACAAGTTGCTTCAACAGCCGCAAGCGTGTAACATGACCGCCGGTCACAGAGTGACATTCAAAGGTTTACGCGTTACTATGGGCATCGTTTCTGGCGAGGCGACGTTTATGAAACCGTGTCAACGAACCGGACGAGCGGAATATTTTGGACAAGTTTTAAATTTGAGCGCTCGAGTCGCGGGTCTCGCACACGGTGGTCAAACCTTGTGCGATAAGAACACGTGGAAAAAAGCAGCCGAAGTGGGCTTCCCGCACGAGCATTCCAGATACATTGGTCTTTACAGTTTGCGAGGCGTCATGGATCCAGTTGGTTTGGTACAGGTCTCCGACGCTAGTTTGAACATGCGTTCGTTTGCATCAGTTAAAGGTGCTCAAAAAGTAATCGACCCGACAGATAAGTTCAGACTGAGCATTAAGGATTTAGAAACAGAACGCATAGATCGTCCTTTGAGTTATATAGGCGACTTGGATCAAACATTGTCGCACAGGCGCTCGTCAGCTCCTACGCCGCCACCACCGCTGAATTATTCTCTGGATGGATTTGCTGGAAAGTCGCGAAATAGTACAAATCCTTCGCCGAAAATCTCAAGCAATAGTGGCACTAACGTAAGGAACTCACGCGTCAGCGACACATCATCTACGGGCGGCGGAGAATCTACCGCTGGGAGCTCCGATGTAGTTGTACCCAAGAAGAACATTTTACTCGTTTCTTCGAGTGATGTTGCCCTCTTTCGAATGGCTGCGCTAGTAGAAACCGTCGTCGCCGGCGACGAACACTTCTTTATCTCGCGCTCGAAGAATTCGACGGAAGTTTTGAAAAAGTTCTCATTAAATATGGACAGTAGTGACGACATGTTAGGAACGAATGTAATTGACTCTGACGATAGTCACTTGAGAGATAAAATTCCTATCATAGTCATCATCGTTGGAACGATTGAATCAGGAACGTCCTTGCGCGACTTGGTACAAAAGATTCGAAGACTTGTACCGTTTACGTTACAACCTAAAATTGCGGTGTTGCTGACGGATGAATCAAGTATCATCGACGGTGTTGCAAGTTCTCCGGTTGAATACGGTGCCGATATAGAGCTCCCACCTTTGTTATTCGTCGACGAAGACGAAGAAATGACACCACTGGTTGACGAGTTAAAATTGATATTCACCGAAGCCATGGTTGAAGTGCACGGATCATTACGAAGCTCGTCGCGAAATTCGCTTTTACGTCATCATCAACAGCATCATCAACAGCAACAACAGAAGATATCCGACGCGTCGAACGTTGACGAAAGAATGTCGTCTATGAGGTACTCTGGTGGAAGCGGCGTCGCTCCTCTGACACAAGTTGCGACGAAAACGAAAAAATTCTCGAAAAACAACACCAACACGAACAATAGTAACGTTATACCATCAGCCTCTGCGAGTACTCCTGCTATCATCAACCCGCTATCGAACCTTTTACGAGAGGCTGAGAACAGATCGAAAAATTTATCGAATTTTGCCTCGGCAAATTTAATGGTGGCTGGTTTAGAAGCTACTGGATTACCGATATTCGCGGTCGATACCGATGCGAGAATCATTCTGTGCACGAAAAAAGGCTTCGCGAGAGGCATCGTTGGGACGATGGTCTTCCCTCTCAGCTCGTTTGCTAAGCGCCTTAGAGATTCGGCGCGCATTGCTGAGAGAACCAATCCACCGCTGCCGTGGACAGAAAAGTTGACAAAGAATTGGATACCGTTGGACGAAGACGACAGCTATGACAAAACCGCTTCGATGCCACAACCAACCAGTCCAGAAAAGAAGTCGGTATTGAAAAGACTCGCATCTTCTTCTTCTTCTGCGGTTGAACAGCAACGACGACAACAACAACAAGATATAATCACCGTGCGCTGTACTCCAATACGTTTATCGGATGACTTCGGTGCCGTCATCGTCCTCATCAAAGACTAGACTTGCATTTCCAACACCGGAAACAAGAAACCTATGAACAGAAATATATAGTATTTTTTATGTTTGTTGTATTACTAGCGAATAAATAGCTCTTCTTATTATGTTAACACTACATCGCGTCGTCGCGCTTTTCTTTTTCTGTTGTATCCTCGTCTCGCGTCTCCTCGCGTCTCTCGCGTCTCTTTCTCTCTCTAAATTTATGCAAAAATAATCTTGCTCAAGAACCACATCCCGATGAAGAACCCGAACAAGTAGCAGAAGTACCTCCCATTCTTCGTCTCTAAAACCTTTGAAAAATGCTGGACCGTTTGCGTCAGCACCCCTTGGAAACCGCTCATGTCGTCTCTCATGCCGTCTAAAATCCGGTGGTGCGAATCCGCTTCTTTGTGAATGTCCATGGTGATGTTTTTCAACATCGACACTCGGTCTCCCATCGTCTCTAAGCTTCTATCGTTTTCTCTCTCTAAAGATTCCGGGTCTCTTCCCCGAGAGACGCTCATTATTGCTCTTCCTCGCGAGTGGCTTTTTGGAGACGGAATCTTTCTTGCTTGCTTGCTTGCTTGATGTGTGTAATGTATTTGTATCTGCGCTCAATTAGGGGTGTTTTATGTTTATGTTGCTTTTTTGCTCGTTTTTTTTGGTTTTGGTTGTTTGTTTTTCAAANAAGACAAATCGATTTGTCCAAAAATGTCAACAGAGCCGCCAACTTCACAACAACAACAACAACAACAACAACAACAACGAGAACGAGAACATAGTAATACGAATAACAATAGATAATAATAATAACAAAAAAGATGTTTCAAATAGCGCGATTGAAAGACTCCGCGGTGACGATTAAACCGCAACACTTGGACAAAGAACCGCTCACGGCCATCGTCGCGGAGTTGGAAGAGTTGTACGTGGACAAAGTCATCACGGATTTAGGCCTCGTCGTGACTTTATACGAAGTGAATTCTATTAAAGGAGGGATAATATACGCCGGCGATGGGGCGGCGCATTACGAGGTGGAGTTTCGGATGGTGGTGTTTAGCCCGTTCGTGAATGAGATTTTAGTCGGAAAAGTGTATTCGTTGACGGATGAGAACGGTATTCGCGTGTCGTTGGGATTTTTCGACGATTTGATAGTTTTACCGAACAAGAGTGGGATGGATTTAGAGAAAACAAAGTGGGACGATAAAGAGAAGATTTGGTACATCGAAGAAGAGAGTGTAGAGTTTCTCGCAGAGTCAAATAACGAGGGAAATAGAGAAGAAATAGGGTTGATGGTGAAGAAATTTATAGAACCCGGGCAACAGATTCGAGTGCGCGTGACGCAAGTGACGTATCCGGAAGAACCAAAGACGAAGCAAGAACTACAGAAGAGAAAGTTAGAGGATGGAGGGCAAAGGGAAGGGAAGTTCGCGCCGATGATCGTTAGGTGTTCGATTGGAGAGTTAGATGCGCTCGGACCGGTGGATGAGAACGAGGGCGAGGACGACGAGGATGAATTAGAGGAAGACGATGATGAGTAGAGAGCGAGAATAGTAAAATACCCGTAGCGCGCATTGTTTAATATTAGACAAATTGATTCTAACGACCGGAAAACTCGACGAGCGATTGGTAGGAGGAGTTTTCGTCCGCGGTATCGCCAATTTTCTTCGCGTGAGTCGTTGGCACTTTCGATGATGCCAACACGCCAGGAACGATATTTTCTTCAGTTATCGTTTTTAAAGCGTCTTTCTTCCCCGTTGTTTGCTTGGGAATCTCCAAACCAAGTTTCGCATAAATCACGTGAATGGCCTCTTTCATCTCCGCGTTCATCGTCGCTTCCCAGAATCTCGCCGTTAACATTCCCATGACTTCTTCCGTGTTTGCATCCACGTCATCTTCCGAGCTAAGCGCCATGTGCAAAACCTCCGACGCAATCTGACGAACGCGCGGGAACTTGTTACGCATCATCGCGAGTAAACCCAGGCGCGCGCTCTCTTTCGCCTCAACGCTATCCGTACAAGAGGCCACGTGCGAAAGAGCGTTGGCGGCCAATATATACTTGGACACGTCTCGCGTTCCAGCGCACTCGAAGCGTATTCTGTCCGACAATGCAGTCTTGTAGTCTTTTGATGCTCCATCCGGAGTCTTTATGGTCAAACTGAAGGAATCAAAAGCACCGCCGGTAAAGAGCACGTCGACGCATCGAATCGCCGGGACAGTCACTCGATCGATTTTTGAATACGCGTCAAAGGTCTCGATCAAGTGTGTGGCAACTTTCTCTTTCAAATCAACTCTTTCATCTTCCTTCGAGAGCACCGAAAGTAAAGCAGTGCTAGCAGCTTTAGCTAAACTCTCCGTCACCGCTCCTGTAGACGCGACCCAACCACTCAACGCGTAATCGGCGTATGGCGCTACTAGAACCGCCTTCGTGAGACAATGCGAAAAGACGCGCTGTAATCCAGCTTCGGATGAAACATCCTTCGCGTCTACCGGAACACACGCTTGAATTGATTCGAAATCTTTTGCGTTTGAAACGAACACGTGACTATCGTCATCATCATCACCACCACCACCACCACCACCAGTACCTCGTAATAGCGCGAACAAGCTCTCAAACGCAACGGTTCGAGTTCTGTCAATTTTCTCCCCGCACTGCTTCAACAAGACGCCTAAGATAGTCGTGCACTTTGTCTCGTACTCATCCACGACAACGCCATCGCTATCATCAGAACATTTGGATATTGTTTGAAAACATCTCAGGACTTCAGAAAATGCACGCATAGACGCTTCGCGAACCCAACTTCCAACATCGCCTCGCTTATCGACGGAATAATCTTCCACGCCTTTCAAAAACGCCTCTAAACACATATCCGCCGCATCTTTCAAATCTGAAATACTTATAACATCATCCTTTTCTCCACAAGCTGAAGAAGCAGAATATTTCGCGTTGATCTTGCACAAAATATTCTGCGAAGCAATCACGGCGTCGACTCGAGTTTCAGCGTCCCTCATTTCCGGGTTATCTTCCGGAACCGTCGCCTCGAGTAAGCTGGTAAGAATAGCTCTCCAATTGGAGGAGTTGATGAACACGTCCGGAACGATACCCAAAGCATACGCACTCCCACGTCTAGAAAAGGAGCTCGATTCGTCCATAGTTTGTTGCACGATACGTAATCGGTCGGTAACTAAGTATTGTTCAGCCAATGTAGCTTCAACGATGCTTTCGTTTCCGTCGACGCGAAGCGCGCTCGACGAGGCGATGGAGACCAAAGCTTTTGCCGCCGCCTCGCGAATCTCCTTCTTCGGATGGCGCAACGATTCTGACGTTGCGCTCTCGCAAAGTTGCACGATGAGCTGTTTACCTGGCTTGAAAAATTCCGATGGCGAAGTTGATGAAGATGGTAAAGTTGCCACGCGACCTAAACTTTCGATAACGTTGCACACTGCTCCACGCATAATCTCACCGCCTTTGCCTCGATACAAACGTTTCGCCTCTATTTCAGATACGAGATTCCACGCATTTCTCAGTGTATCAATGTTATTCGCATTTTCGTTTCGCAAATACTCGATGACACTTTTCGAAAGTAAAAGCTGCGCAACCCCTAGCGTCGCTCCGTGTCGCTTCGGTAAATCCATGTCGACGCTCATCCTCAAAAGTTTCGGAAGCGCGACCGTACTCGTCCACTCCACGTCCGTTTCACCCAACGCACCGAGCGTTTCGACAGCTAAGCATCTCGTGGACTCCTCCCAGTGCTCAATTTTCACATCCAATATGTGTGCCAGCATGGCTGGACGAAAAGCCGGAAACGATTGAGAGATGAAGAAACCAACGTCCAAATATGCGCGTCTCGCGGACCCAATCGTGAAGTAATCACACTTTTGCACGATATCAATGCCTGTCACGTCCTCTTCTCCTTGTTTTGCCACAATGCCACCACCACCACCAAGACGACCAACGCACTCTTGGAACGCCGCAGAAGCCGCGCGACGCACGTTGACTTCGCGGTCAAAACACGACGTAACAAGTAACGGCGTCGCTAGAGATCCTAGGAATACTTCTTGAAAGTCTGACTTTGAGTACGCGCGCGCAAACGACCAGCACACGTACGCTGCCGCATCCCTCACGTGCGCACCGACGCTGTGTGAACCTCTTCGAACGTCGTACAACAACGCCGCCGCAGTTTTCTCAGCGGCAAACGGTAATCTTGTCACTAACAAGACGCCTCTTCGGGATAGCTCTGCTAAAGCCAAGCACGCACCGTGCCAAGTGGATTCAGACTCGGTCGCTTTGAAGCACGAGGATAATAAATTTTCAACGACATCATCCGCAAATTGCTTCGGGAGACGTTGGCAAATGCGCCCGATACCTTTTGCCGCCGACCAGCGAACGATAGTGTCCGTGTCTTTAAGCGCCTCGAGAAGAAGGTCGATAGCTTTTTCCAACTGGTCGAGACTCGCTTCGTCGGTTTCATCGTCTGCTGCGAACCCATTGTCATCGGTGTTATCGTCGACAATGTCGACGCTCTCTTCTTCTTTCGTGTTCGCGTTTTCGTTGTTGAGAAGGTTCTCAGCTAAATTTCTACTTCCTCGCGCATACCTCCAAGAGACAACTTTCGGCGCTAAAAGAGTCAGCGCCACGCGCGCGCTCAGTTTGCACGCCAATTGTCGAGTCAATGCGTTCGAGGTTGTCGTGCGCGAACCAAAAGAAGAAGAAGCTAACGGCGTTTTGGCATCGAACACAGCCTGGGAGGCTTTCAACGCGCTCTCGCGGAACGGTTTCAAAACGTCTCGACGACCAATCTTAAATATCGCCGCCATCGAGCGCGTCGCTCCGACCGCGACGAAAGAGTCCTCCGATGCGGCAACTGCCTCGGCTATTTTATCTTTTGTCGATTCTTCCTCTCCCGCTTTCTTTCTACCAAAAACTCTCATAAGTTCGCTCGACGACCAATCGAGGTATTCGCCTAGATTCAATTCCGCATCCGGCCGGGTCAATAATCGCGCCACGCAAATCGCCGCGCGGTCTCTGGCCACCTCGGCAAACGACACGCACTGTCTGCACATTCCTAACAAATCTTCTATCAACCCTGCTTTATTCTCATCACCACTACTACTATTACTACTACTACCACCACCAACACCACCTTCGGCACTGTTGTCAAAAGTCGTCGTCGTCGTTTTCACAAATGTCTTCATATCAAACGGCATCAAAACCAAAACCGAAATCCACGATAACAACGTCGCTCTCGTTTCCCAACTCGTCTCAAACAGACTCTCGCTCGCGACTTCTTCCGTCAACGTTTCTCTCGTCCCTGGTTGGTATCTATCCCAAAATCCCGCGACTTCGTATTTCGCCGCGCTCCCGTCCCGCTTCGGCATGAACCTTCGCAGCGTCTTGATAGCCGGTTCCAAATCTCTCGCGCTATGCGGGAAAAATCGAGCGATTGTTTTCGCACCGCGCACCGTAGCAAACGCGTGTAAAACTTTTGACGTTTGGTGCATGGCTAACGCAGAGATGGCTTTCGATGATGTGTTTTTTGTTTCATCATCATCAAAAACATGATTACTCATTTTCACCGCGTGAAACCTTAAAACTTCCTCCGTCAAAGGTACGATCCACTTCTCCAAGTGCCTGTCCAACATCTCGCACTTCTCCTGGTACTTGTTCACTCTCTTAATGATCGCTTGGAAGGCGTCTTCTTCTTCTTCTTCTTCTAAATCTTCTTCTTTGGATGATGATGATTTTTGAATTTCTCTCAAAAACACTCCGTTGACTTTTACAATCTTCTCCACGAAAACATCGATCTCTTTTGCCTCTCTCGAGAGCATCGTCGTCTCTGTCTCCTCTTTCTCGTCTTTCTGATCCTCCTTTTCCTCCTCCTCCACTTCTCTCGTCGTCGTCGTCATCTTTTCCTCCGCACCACCACCATCATCGGTATTCGATTTCATCATCTCGTTTTCTTCGTTAAGTGTGTTGTTGTGCGTGTTTTTGTTTGGCGAGTCAACAACCAAAAAAAGTGAAAAAAGTGAGAAAAAAGTGCAAGTCGTGAGAAAAAATCTTCAACAAAAATCAAACAACACGAAAACAACAACTCTCTCTCTCTCTCTCTCTCTGAACTCTTTTTTTATTACCCGCAAACAAAGCAGCAGCAGAAAAAAGCAGCAGCCTTACTACCACCAAAACCACTGCTTTGTTGAGAGATGACGCATCAAAACTCGACTTTGACGATGGTTTCCATGCGAGAAGCGATCGAGAGAGTGGTGAGAACGAGCGAAGAGATTTTTTCTGATATCAGGAGATTGGAATTGGATGATGATGATGAAAATGATGATGATGATGAGAATGATGATGATGCTTTAACAACGACGACGACCAAACGAAAACGACGAACGCATTTTAAAGTGCCGATTGAGAAAAGCGTCGGAAGAGTGAGCGAGAGAGACGTTCGCGCGAAAAGAGCGCACCCGGTGAAAGACGTGTCCATAATGGATGGATTTTGTTTCAACATTACGAACGAGAACAACAACACAGAAAAGAAGTTCCGGGTGAATAAAATGTTAACGAATCGAGCGCAATATGCAGAGAACGCATACAATGAAGACGCGGTGTTATTGCACGAGGAGTGCGCGTACGTCACCACGGGCGCGGTGTTGCCAAAAGGGGCGAACTGTGTCGTTCCGGAGGAAAATGTAACGAAAGTGACGATGAACGACGACGATTCGTTCGTCACGAACGTGCAAGAGAAAGATTATAAAGTACACAAATGGATACGAAAAGCGCAATCAGACGTAGGAATAGGAGATCTTTTACTAAAAAAAGGTGAAAGAATAGAATGGTACGACGTGGGTATCTTAGCCGCGGGTGGTATACGCGAGATTGAGGTTTCGAGGATGCCGAGCGTAGCGTTGGCGTGTACCGGAGACGAAATCGTTGAAGTTTCGAAAGACACTATTCCAGATTCGAACGCTTCCGCATCGTACGACGTGAATGGACCCGCGCTGAGGAGTGCGTTGCGATCGAGTGGGGCGGAAATTGTGAACATATTCGACGACGACGATGGTGGTAGTGGCGGTGGTGATGATGATGATGTAAAGACTAGGATAATACGAGACGAGGAAGGTGCGGTCGTGGATACGATTCGCCGCGCGTTGGCGTCAGATTGCGACGTTTTGATTACTACCGGTGGCGCGTCTAAAGGTGATCGAGACTATATTTACGACGCAATGATGCGTAAGATGTGCGAAGGCGATGCAAGCGCAGTCGCGTGCCATTTTCAAAGCTTATCCATGAAACCTGGGAAGCCTACGAAATTTTTTACACTTTCGAGACGAAAGATATTAGGAGTAAACAAACCTGATTTATTGTGCTTGTCGTTGCCGGGAAATCCAGTTTCGTGTTGCGTGACGTTTGAGCTATTAGTGAAACCTATGTTGCGCGTGCTTCAAGGACAAAACGTCGTTTACCCGCCAAGAAGTGTTGCAATATTAGGGGATGATATTCAACTCGATGACGAGCGAGAAGAATTCCATCGCGTTTCTTTGAGCTGGAAAGCGAAGAAGAGTTCTGATGGCGAACACCCTTTGCTCCCAATAGCTTACTCTACTGGTAAACAAATAAGCTCGAGGATTTTGAGCATGCGGGAAGCGGATGCGTTGATTGAGCTTCCAGTGGGAAATGCAACGCATACGAAATTGCCGAAAGGAACGATCGTTTCAATCGTACCTATCGCAGATTTGAGACAACGAGGAGCCGCATCTGTTCGAAGTAGTATTCTGCATTTACAGAACGATGCAAAAATCAAAGCGGAAAGGACGACGCAATCCTTCTCGAAGATGGCGGTTCGACGACCAATCGAAGTTATAAACGACGAGACAACTGGACTTGACGACTTGTCTTTTTGGAGAAAAGTTGTCGCGAGAAACGCTTCTGGAGTGGTCGCAGTTGTGGGACCAAGAGCACGCGAAGCGATGCCAGATGAGTACAAGCAACTTCTTCTGCACGATGATGTCCCCGGCGTTGAAGAAATCGTTTTCGAATTGACGAACTTTACGGATGTTTCGGCGTTTCGCGTCTTTTCGGACGAGGGGCGTTTGACATTAGTCGTTGTTGTGGACGACGCAATCGAAGACAGTCTTAAAGATATCGAAATGATCAAATATGCTATAGCTGAATCCATCAGAGGTGACGAAACGTTCTCTTCGATGGGCGTTGCTAACGAGAATGTCAGCGAAACTCTCGTTCGGAGAACATACGCGAGAATAGGCCTCCTCGGGAACCCCTCGGATCAATATTTCGGTGAAGTTGTCGCGGTGTCGATTAAGAATTTCTATGCCGAAACTGTTTTGAAACCTTTACCAACATCTTCTGAAATCAAAATCGTTCCAGGTCCGTACGACGCGAACGATTTTGAATCGATATCGGCGTTAAAACAGTTCACCTCCGAGCACGGCTACGACGGAGGCGCGAAATTGATAAAAGCGTTGTTAGCAAACTTTGCTAAATTTTGCGAAGAGAAGCAAATTGCACTCAAAAACCCATCCGTTGGTTTCAGTTTATCGTATTCTTCGAATATTCCGAAACAGACCGGGATGAGTGGCTCGTCAGCAATCATCATCAGCTGCATGAACTGTTTATTAGACCGATACGACGTTCGTGACAAAATTTCCAAAGAAGAACGAGCGTTTCTAGCATTGCAAGTTGAAAATGACATTGGCATCGCGGCTGGATTGATGGACAGAGTCATCCAAGTGTACGGTGGGTGCGTGCACATGAACTTCCGAAACGCAGAAAAAGTGAAGGAAACGGGAATTGGCGAATACGAGTACGTCGACGCGGAGAAAATTCCGAAACTGTTTGTCGTTTGGAGTCAAAATCCATCCAATTCGGGAAAGATCCACCAACCGGTTCGCCAAAGATGGCTCAGTGGCGACGCTGAAATCATTCAAGGCATGCAAAATGCCGCCGATTGTGCTCGAGAAGGGTTACAGATTATTCAAATGAGCTCTGGGAAAGAGTCGTGCGCGATTCGTTTAGCACCCATACTTTCGGCCAATTTTGCTGCGAGACGAAAGATGTTTACCGACGCCGGTTTGGGAGACGAAAACATTCGAATGATTGAGCTGTGTCAAAGTGTCGGCGCGGGAGCAAAGTTCACGGGAAGTGGTGGGGCTGTTGTCGCGTGCTGTCCAGACGGCGCGGAACAAGAAGCGCGGTTGAAAGCGGTGGTAGCCGAGGCTGGATTCAGCGTCGCGGAAGTCGAATTCGCCCCGCGTGAGTTGTGATGAATAACTTTTGACATGCGTTTGTGTATTATAAGCTGTATCTAAACATTAGGTTATATCCTTTCTAACTACTAATAGTATTTCAAATCTTTGGGTATTTAAAGTCGTTATCGAATGGATTTGTCGGAGACCTTTGTAACGTCGACGGTCTCTGCGGCGGCGTTCCCATTTCACTGTTCACAACTCTTTTTTGACCCGAAGAGCTCGTCGGAGGAGACGAAGAAGCGCTTTTCGTCGTAACACCTTTCTTCGGCGTTAACCCTGCATTAATGGCCAGCGATGCAAAGGGGTCGTGCAAAGTCGCCTCTTGGCGTTCCTTTTCGCGTTTCGCTTCGAATCCTAGAGGAGTTGCACTCCCGTTCAATGCTTTTGAGCTGGGCGGAGAGGAGGACGCGGGCGTAAGAAACTGCGAGGAGATTACACTATTCGATGGCGACCCTTGCGCAGCGTGTTGTTGCTGATTTTGTTGTTGTTGTTGTTGTTGTTGTTTAAGCATGTACTGCTCGCGTAATGACATCGGCCGACTCGATTGTTGTGGCGGAGAGTGCGGCGAAAAACTGTTACCGAAAATCTCGTCGAACGCTTCATCACTGGTCGCGGCTGATCGAACAGACGGAACACTCGACGGTGCGTTCGTAAGGAACGGGTTGGGTGAAGAAATCGTGGTTTCGTTAAAACCTCCTCCATCGGATGATAACCCGAGTAAGTCGTGTTGCACTTGTCGTTGTTGTTGCTGCTGCTGATGCGTCGTCGTTGTTGCCGGCGACGAGGATGTTTGCGGCGCGCGATCGTTCCCGATTCTCTCGTATTTTTGAATCGCGACGTTCAACTTTTCGCTCAATTCTATCAGTTTCGACGTCAGCGTTTCATCCACGTCGCCGTCTTCTTCCGTCAATAAAGCGACTAAAGATGAACTCGATTCTTTCGCCTGTTCCGCGAGAATTCCACACAGGTCGTCATCTTTATCGGGAGCACTCAACGTCTCCTCAAAAACGCACAAAATAGATTGCGCGGATTCGACGACATCGCTCGCTTTTCTCTCGCGCGCTCGTATTCTATCTGGGTGTTCTTGCGCTTTTGTCAAAGAAATCGTTCTATTCACAAACTTGCCTTCCACCGGCATCAGTCCTTCTGGTTTTCGTCCGATCCCGTCTAACTTGTACTTGTTTGGATTTCCAATCGACCTTTGATATCTCTTGGAAGACCAGTGCCCGCCCCCGGGCAACTCGTTTCTTTGCGCTCTGGTCATCCCGAGCGCGCCGTCTCGGCCGCCGTCGTACGCCATACCTCCTCCACCTCCCACGGCTTCCTCTTCTTCTCTCAGCGCCATCTCAATCGCTCGTCTGTCCTCCTCGCTCATTGCCGCGTCGTACTTTAAAACTTGTTTTACCGGAACAGATTGGGAGTGTCGAGGAATCCCGAGCGAAGGTTGCGATGGCGGTGCCGCCGGGTAATGCAACGGTTCGCCGCCGTTCATTCCTATCATCCGGTCTCCCGTAACGTCCACGTTCGAGATATCGTCGTATTTAGTATCTCTCGTCGCTCTTCCTCCTCCTCTTCCACCACCCCCTCCTGGATGTACAAACTCGTCTCTCTCCGGAAATCTCACCCCGTATCGCGTCAACTCTCTGTACACGCCTTTAAACTCTCGCATGTTCAGATGTTCAGACCACTCTCGAATTAAATGCAGAACTTTATCCCTCACGATGTGATTCGTCGTCGTGTTGCTTCCTAATTCCATGCACGTTTCCAAAACGCCTTTACTCAGCATCATCTCGTGGAAATCTGGTCCGCAGTTTTTCATCAAACATTCCAACGCGCTCAACGCTAAAAACTGTTCTCGAGGCTGTCGACTGATTAATTTGATGCGCAACGCTTTCGCGGCATCTTTCGCCACGGTCGTTCGATAGTGGTCGTGGTTGACTCTGTCCGCGAGTTCGATGTTCCCGGCCCAATCTGGTTCTTGGAGGTACACCCCGTTCGTTACCTGGTCGATGTTGATTTACTGTTGTGAGTTATATACTACACAAAACGACGCGTCCGGTGGTTGCCTTTCCAATTCTCATCATCATCAAACGAGAAGAAGACAAAGAAGACAAAAAGACAAAGAAGACACAACAAAAACGAAGATGAAAACGTACCTGGTTGACTAAAATGTACGTCGAGTTCTTGCTCTTGTCTTTTTTCATAACCGATAATGAGAGTTTTGAACGACTGTTATTCACACCTTTTCGAAGCATGATGATGATGATGAAATTTGAGAGTTGATGACGTTCGTTGTTTTAAAGTGTTGTGTTCGTGCCTCGAATTTTACTGATTTTACTGAGGAGGAGGACGAAATTTTGTCTGGCGAAAAAAAAGGAAAAAAAGTTCTTCATCGTGCACTCGAAAAAGCACTTTTTTGCTCCTCAGTAAAGTTGTTCTTTGATGAGAAAGTTTTTAAGGAGACACGCACAAACGCAACTTTGACAACAACTCTAATTAAAAAAGAAAAGAAGACAGAGAGATGATGATGATGTCTTTTTACTTCTTCTAAAGCGAGGAGGAGGAAAAGAGCGCAGAAAAGGCGTTCGACGATGAGTGGGGAGAGAGATGTGTTGTGGGATTTGGTCGTGAAGTGCGACGATATTTGTTTCACACATATCCTTCCGAGATTGGATTCGAATGATTTGAAATTCTTGTACGAGGTGAATACGGAGACGAGAAAGTTGATGAAGAGATCAACTCGCGCACGGGATTTGAAGAAGAAGTTTAAAGTGAACGAGATGTCGTCGATATCGACTTTGGAAGTTGCGTTGGAGAATAAATCGTTGTGGCCGAGTGACTGGACCGAAAGATCTTTCTGCTTGGAAGTTGCTAAAACGAATAAACTCGAGTTGCTCGAGTGGGCGCGAGAGGAGAAAAAGTGTGAGTGGAATGGAAAGACGATTAATGCGGCCGCAGGTCAGGGTAATCTGGAAATGATAAAGTATTGCGTTGCAAATGAGTGTCCTATCGATGTGCGTGCGTGTGCAGAAGCTGCCCGATACGGTCATCTCGAGATACTCAAATACTTACGCGAAGAAGTCAAAGCGCCTTGGGATTTGAATACTGCC
>JGI20155J14468_10001447_pt1 | contig 18615 bp, 19 predicted proteins | sample COG_05_FD_14468 | JGI IMG/M metagenome (IMG submission 14468) | reverse complement strand
TGGATGTGGAATATTTTTGTATTGGGATCGGATAATGTCTATTTTAAAACACCCGCCATTACTTTTATCAAGTGTGCCAAAATCACTCGACTGGTTTGAATATTTTAATTCTAAAGCTTGTGAAAATATTCCTATAGCATTTGCTTCAGATCACCCATTTAACGATGGAAAATCACTTGAGTTATATTCGAAATGGAATGAAATTAAAAGATGACCTTTATCATTGCAGAAATTGGTTCTAATCATTTATGTAATTTAGATTTAGCCTATAAGCATATTGAATCCGCATCGAAAGTAGGTGCTGATGCTGTCAAGTTTCAATATTTTAAAGCGGAATCTGATCTTGCTAATCGTCCTGACAATGAATTATCTTCAGAATATGATAATTATATTAATGAGACAGATTATGAGTTTTTGAAATCACTAGAAATACCAATTGCGTGGTTAGAACCATTAAAAAAATGTGCTGACAAAAATAATATTGAGTTATTTTTTTCATGTAGTGATACTGAAGCTTTGAATGAAATAGCCAAGATATCGAATAGAATTAAAATAGCTTCATGCGATATTGATAATTTAAATCTATTGAGCCAAATTAAAAAATTATTTGATAATGTAATTCTGTCTACGGGTTCAGCTGATTATAATACGATTTTAAATGCCAATAATTACTTAGCTGAAAATACTACTAATAAAACGACCATTCTTTACTGTGTGTCGGAATATCCAATGTTATTAGAGTCCTATGATATGAATGCCATAGCATCGTTAAAAAGTCATTTTGATAATAAAATAGGTTATTCAGATCATGCCAAAGATTGGCAGGCAAGTGCTGTTGCATTATCGCAAGGAATAGATGTGCTAGAACGTCATTTTGTTATTGACAAGAATATTAATTCACCAGATGTATGTGTGAGTTCTGATACAGATGAGTTTCGCGCAATAGTAGAATACTCAAATAAGATAGAACGTAAAGATGTTAATAGTAGTTTTGATGTTAAAAATATATTTAACTCAAAAAGAAATAATAAATTATTGCGTAGGTCTCCAGTAACTAAAGCCAACATGTCTGCAGGTAAAATCATTAATCTTGATGAGGTTGAATTCTTACGACCAGCTATTGGTATGGATGCGTTTGAATATTTAAACGATTATATGGGTAAGAGAATTAGTCGAAATATAAAAGCCGGTGAATATCTAAATAAATTAGATTTTGTTGATGAGTAGATGCTTTAATAATAGCCATATCTATATATCATCAGATTGGATTGAAGATACAACCAAAAATGACAGCTCTGAAGAATATATTCTTGCCAGGTGGCATAGCAAAAAAAGCATGGATTCAAGGCATATATTAGTATCCAATAATATTAAAAATAACTGTAATAATGATATTGGTTTGTTTGTCGACTACGGTTGTGGCGGAGGGGCTTTAATTAAACAGCTTTCAAACCATTGGCCTTTGTCTGTAAAAATAGGAATAGATGTAGTTTCAGATCAGTTAGAAATAGCGAAAAATAAAAAAATAAAAAATAGTTATTTTTATAAGCACTGTATAGATGAAACATTGCCTATAGAAGTGGAAAATAAAATTCAGTCATCACTGGTTGATGATTCAAGGTCAATCGCTACCCTTGTTGGCGTACTACAAAATTGTATGATGCACCCAGAAGATATTTTAAAAAATATACTCTTGCATTACCGTTATGACTATATTGTTATAACAACAAAAGTCATATTGAATTATAAGAAACAATTGGAGACACTAAATTATTCTGTTTTTTCAATTTCTGATTTACTGGATTTGTTTTTTTCACTAGATCTAAATGTCATACACTTATCTCCTTTGTATTCTGAATACTTAGCGAAACCAAATGATAAAGACCCTTTTAATGCGATATTTATACTAGAAACGAATAAGTAACGAATAAGTAATCAATAATAAAGAAAATTGGCTTAAGAATTATAACGAAAAAGGATACATGATAATTCCAGCAGTGATAGATGATTCATTAATCGAAAGCACACTGAATTCTATAGCTCGGATACTTGATATTGCAATAGAAAACAAGGGGAATAACAGTAAGGATTTTGAATCCATAGATGAGAAGTATTCATTTCTAATGGAAAATTATTCGACTATAAAGGGACATTGTTATGACTTATTAAGTTATCTTCCCGGGCTTCATAAGATTGCAATAAATGAGATGGATTTATCTTACGTAGAAAAAATTCTTGAAGTTGAACAAGGACAATATTTGGTAGATCAACCACAGTTTAGAATTGATGATCCATCGAATTCACGAATGACTGCGATGCATCAAGAAGGTTATGGTCTAAATATCATTAGATTCAGTGAATGCTTGGGTGCCTTTAGTTAACACATCAAAGGATGGCGGGACTTTAGCAATTATACCAAGGTCTCATCAAAAAGGAGCTTTACCGCATAAGTTTTATGAAGGCCCTAATAAATGGGGACATGGAATTTATGAGGAATATATTAATTCAGATTTAATAAAGTATATCGAAATAAACTCGGGATCTTTAGTATTGTTTCATTCATTACTATTTCATGGCACATCACCTAATTTAGATGGAAAAAACACAAGGTGGGTTAGTGTTGTTAGGTATAATAATCCCACTTCAGCACCATATTTGTCAGATGATAATAGCCCACTCCGTATTGAACAGAAAGATTAAACCTTTTATTAAAAATAAAATTTGCTTGTCACAAACTCATTAATCTACATATTTAAAAATATATTTTCTTCATAATATTCAATGACTGATACATCTCGTTTTTTAATCACTACATCTGATGAACGCAGCTGGGACACAGAAAAACCAGTGCTTTTTTTAGGGGAGTGGTGCCGTTTATATAATAGAGAGTCAGCATGGAAATCTCTTGATTCAGAAGTTTGTCCTGAATATGGCAGGAACAATAATCAACAAATTAAAGATTTTGAAACAATAGGAGTGTTATATAAGAAATTAGTGCACGAACTTACTCAAAGTCTCAACAGTTATCATAGCGTTGATCATTCAGAAAGATATTGGAAAATTTTAATTGGGCCATGGCTTTATCGCTTTATAACAATTTTATTCAATCGATGGTTTACAATAAAACAGGCAGTAGAACATTTTAATATAAATCATACATATCTATTCGACTATTCTACGGATGAGATAGTACCGCTAGACATGATGGATTTTAATTACATGCACAGAACTGATGAATGGAATCATGTGATTTATGGAATGATATTGTCTGAAATAAAAGATATAGAATGTGAAAAATTAGAATCAATAAAAGTCAGTCTAAAAATAAAAAATGAAAATAGTAAAACACAAACTCAAAAATTTAAAAAATATATAATTAATAATTTAGAAAAATTATGCTCGAAATTATCTAAAGAAAATGATGCTTTTATCATTTCTCCATACATTCCTTTTAAACAGCATATATTGTTGCAATTGGCATTTAAACAATTTCCAATGGTATGGCATTCACATCAATCGGTTGTTTTAAGTGACAAGAATATAAGTCGAAAAAATATTTTTCTTGAAAATAAGTTTCATCATGGGTTTGTTAAATTTATACGTGAACAAATAATCAATCAAATGCCAACTGCATATGTCGAAGGTTACAATGAATTACAAAGCCATGTGGATGACTTGCGTTGGCCCAAAAGCCCAAAAGTAATATTCACTGCAAATAGTTTTGAGAGTGATGAGATATTTAAATCATGGGCTGCTTCGAAAGTTGAAAAAGGAGTGCCTTACGTTGTTGGTCAACATGGAACGTATTATGGAATGAATAAATATGATACTGCAGAGTATTTAGAAATTGAAACAGCCGATAGATTTTTGACGTGGGGTTGGGAAGGAAGCAATAAAAAATATTATCCAGCATGTGCATTAACCTGTGTAGGCGACAAGGATGGCGGCTACGATCCAAGTGGTGGACTGTTATTAGTAGAACTCCACGTCGAGCACAGGGATACACCCTGGGATTCAAGCGTTCATTATAAAAAATATATAAACAATCAGTTTGAATTTGTAAATAATTTAAAGACGTCTATATCAAATGCCACTACTATTAGACTGTATGGGGGGAATGATCAGATTGATTGGGGAATTGAAGAGTTATGGGAAAGAGAAAAATCGTCAATTATGATTGACGACGGGACTCTAAAAATAACTAAAGTTATTAGTGAAAACAGATTGACTGTGTTTTCCTATAATTCTACTGGCTTGCTTGAAAATCTAGCAAGAAACATCCCAACGATTATTTTTTTGGATTTGGATTATTATGCGTTTAGAAAAGATGTAAAGCAGCAGATCGATTCGTTGATTAATGCTGGCATTATGTTTGAAGATCCAGTTGCTGCAGCATTAAAAATAAATGAAGTTTGGGGTGACATTTATAACTGGTGGAATGGGATTGAAGTTCAAAACGCTAGAATAACATTTTGTGATAAATTTGCACGAAAAATAGACAACGAGATATTTCAATTAAAAGATGCACTTTCAAGCATTAATTTATTGAATGACAATAAGACAATGAATAAAGCTTTATTTTAATGTTTGTTTCATTAAGCCAGTAGTCATCTACATCAATTATTTTCAATTGATATTTTTCACATTTAAAAGCTAAGAGTAAAAGAAGTATATGTGCGGTATTGCTGGTATTTTTTATTATAAAGAACCTAATGTTGAGCCTTATGGTATAACGAAGGGGTTATTGACTGGAATAACTCATAGGGGCCCTGACCATGAAGGCATATATTCTAATAGTGTGTTTTCTTTTGGCATGCGCAGGTTAAGTATTATTGATTTACAAGGCGGCAATCAACCTATATCAGATTACGATAAAAGGTACCAAATCATTTTCAATGGTGAAATATATAATTATCAATCTCTGAAAAAAGAATTGCAAAAATTAGGCTGCAAATTCAAGACGAAATCAGACACAGAAGTCATTCTTAATGGATATATAACATGGGGCGAGAAAGTTTTAGATAGATTAGAGGGGATGTTTGCAATTGCTATCTATGATGAGCATAAACATGAGTTATTTTTAGCAAGAGATAGGTCAGGTAAAAAACCACTCTACATATACAACGATGATGATAAATTAGTGTTTTGTTCTGAAGTTAAAGCGCTTTCAATCAGTCTGTCTTTAAATGAAATTAATATGCAGGCATATTGGGATTATCTTACATATAGGTATATTCCAGGTAGAAACTCAATATTTGAAAATATTTTCAGGTTAGACAAATCAACATATGTCCTTGTAAACAAACAAGGCAATAAACAAGAACAATATTGGGCATTACCGAACAAGGAAGATGATTCAGTTGGTGAACATGGTCAATATGTAGAAAGGTTTGGGGAATTATTTTCCGAAGCAGTGAAGAAAAGATTGGTGTCTGATGTGCCTTTAGGAATGATTTTGAGTGGAGGTGTAGATTCCTGTGCTGTTCTATATGAAGCAAGTAAATATAAAAAGATAGATTCTTTTCATGTGTATTTTAATGATAAGAATGAGAACTATAATGAGTATAAATACGCTAAAGAAATATCAAGCATTGTTGGCTCAAACCTGAATGTGGTTGAAATGACCGATAAAAGTTTTATCGATGGGTTGAATCACATGCATGAATGGGTCGATGAACCTACAGGCGACTTGTCATTTATCCCATTTAAGTCTTTATGTGATAAAACACGAGAGCATGTAAAAGTAGCTTTGTCAGGAGAGGGTAGCGATGAAGTTCTAGGAGGTTATGATATAGAATATCTATATCGAAGGCATTGTGTGAATAGTATTATTAGCTCGCTGCCAAAGATGTTGCAAAATATTGCATGGAGAGCATTATCAATTCTTTTTAGAAAAGATGCCGTAAATGAGATTAAAAATAATAAACCATATTATATAAACAACCATCCCTATACCGTAACATTTCAAGCTAGTGAGTTAGATAAAAATAATTTGCTTAGACATGAAGCTGATTTCAGGTATAAAGAGTCAGAACGTTATCTGAAGAATCATTATTCTGAATGTGAAGAAAGAGACCTTGTTAACCGAATGCTTTATGTCTTAAATCAAGATTGGCTTGTCGAAAGCGTTCTAATGAAGTCAGATAAAGTTTCTATGAGTTCATCTCTTGAAATAAGGTCTCCATTTATGGACCATCCACTAAATGAGTTTTTATTTAAAATAAAAATGAAGCACAAGATTGGATTGAGTAAGAATGGTTTTTATGGGAAAAGGTTGTTGAAGGATTATTTGAATGGGAAGCTGCCTGATAAATTTATACATAGGAAAAAATTAGGCTTTCCAATACCCGGGTATATGCTTGGTAGTGATGTATATAAAACATTTATACATGATGTGCTTAACACGCAAAATAATTTTTATGAAGGGATCTTTAGCAAAGCATCCGTTAACAAAATGATTGGTTCAGTATTTAAAAAAAATGACTCATCTGAGAGTAATCAAAAAAACTTCATATGGTCATTAGTGCTATTCGAGTTGTGGCATAGAAACGTGGTGAATTAATGAAGTATTTAGTCTGGAATGAATGCTATTCAGCAGGAGGGGCAGATTGGTCTCTAATTGAATTAATTACACATTGGGGTAATCCTAATGATGAGTTTTTAGTGTTTGTCAATGAATCCCATAAAGGCTTGCCGTTACTAAAAGATAAATTAGTAAATAAAGCTAATTTATCTAAGTACAAATCACCGCAAGATATTTCTAATCGAATAATGCTGAGAAGAAATATTTTTCTTGATTTAATAAGAAAGGTGTTTCTGTCTGTTATTTCTATGTATTTTATTTTTTTTAAGTTGAGAAAAATAATTGTAGATACAAAGCCTGGTATCATCTTAATAAATAATGGGGGCTTCCCCGGCGCATTAAGTAATTTTTTATTAATAATAAGCGGAAAGTTATTTAGTAAGTGCAAAATTGTAATGATTGTAAGAAACTATCCTCCAGAGTTATTCGAAAATAGTTTGTATGTCAAAATATGTTCATTTATATGCAATTACTTTCTGAATGGTGTTGTTGCAGTATCAAATTCATTGAAGGACTCGTTAGCTAAGGACGCTCGAATAAAACCTGAAAATCTAAAAACCATTTATAATGGTGTGTCAATTGAGAACAAAACATCCAACTTAGATGGTTCAAAATATACTTATACGCCACATTCAGCAGCTATCATCGGAGCTTTAGACGAAAGAAAAGGTCATGAGCACTTGTTCGAAGCGTGGAAATATGTGGTTCAGGAATTCCCAGAGGCTAAGTTATATGTTGTAGGTAGTACAACGAACTCAAATTATAAAAATCTAAAAAACCAGGCAAAAAGATGTCATATCGAAAGTAATATTGAATGGGTAGAGTTTACAAATAATGTTGGCTCTATTTATAAGGTCGTTGATGTCGTTATAGTGCCATCAATTGCTTATGAAAGTTTCGGTAGAGTAGCTGCTGAAGCTCTTGCATTCAAAAAGACAGTGATTGTGAATTCTTTTGGGGGATTAAAAGAGATTATAGATGACCCCTCGTTGGGTTATTGTTTAGATGTAAAAAATACAACTAAATTTAAAAATGCTATCATAAAAATACTTAATGATGATGCTTTAAGAGAGAAATTAAGTGAAAATGGGCATGCTAAATATAAAGAAAAATTTACTTCAGAAGTTATGGCAAAAAAATATCTGGAATATATTATTTCAGTATGAATAAAGAGCATTTTCAACAGAAATATATTGAGAATTTGTGCGATATAGACCCAGCCAGAAATTACTTTATAAATATTTGGGATGATGTTTTTTCTGAAATTGAAAAACCGATAAATATTCTAGATATTGGTTGCGGAACAGGTGTTTTCTCAAGTTACCCTTCCAAGAAGCACGGATGTTTAGTCTATGGAATAGACAGTAGTGATTTTGCTCTTGAATATTCAATAAAACATGGTTTTAAAGAGATTAAAAAGATTAACGATCTTAATTATGATGTGTTTGAATATAATGATAATTGTTTTGAGTTTGTACTGTGCAAAGATGTATTAGAGCATTTAGTGAATCCGAAACATGTTGTGAAAGAAGCAAGTCGAGTATTAGAAAACAATGGTTATTTATTAGTGCATGTGCCGAATCATTTTCCATTACTAGCTAGAATCAAGTTTTTATTTAATAACGACATTGATACATTTAATTTTTTTCCTGAGTCAACAAGGTGGGACTTTCCTCATATTCGTTTTTTTACACATGAAGAACTTATCCAAACTATTACTTCGATGGGGTTCAAAGTTGTGCTCGATTTAAGTCGTCACTTTAGTGTTTTTCCGTTGATTAACCGATTTAAAAAAACAAAAGAATTAGGAATGATATTAGCAAATAAATGGCCGTCTCAATATTCTATGGGGTTTACAATACTTTTTAAAAAAGTAGAGGTTGATAGTATATGAAAGTTGTAATTTTATGTGGTGGATATGGGACTCGAATTCGAGATGTATCTGAAGATATTCCGAAACCAATGATACCAATAGGTAGATATCCCATTCTATGGCATATCATGAAATACTATGCATCCTATGGTCATCGTGATTTTGTCTTGTGTCTTGGCTACAAAGCGAATGTTATTAAAGATTTTTTCTTAAACTACGAAGCCCATATTAAAGATTTTACAATTAGCTTAGGGCATGGAGGGGAAATAGAATTTCACACTGAGCATGATGAGTCAGATTGGAAAGTAACACTTGCTGATACTGGTCTCGATGCGATGACTGGTGCGCGTATTGCTCGCATCCACGATTATGTAGGTGATGATGATTTTATGTTGACATACGGTGATGGCGTAGGTGATGTCGATCTTGATGAATTGCTTAAATTTCATCAAGCGCATAAAAAGACCCTTACAGTCACAGGGGTTCGTCCACCCGGTCGGTTCGGAGAAATGGTTAGCCATGGAGGACGCGTAATGGAATTTAATGAAAAACCACAGTCAAATGCTGGGAGAATATCAGGAGGATATTTTGTAGCTAGTGCAGGTCTGTTTAATTATCTTGAAGATGATGATAGCTTAATGTTTGAGAAGGAGCCGATAGAAGGTCTTGTGAAAGATAAACAGCTCATGACTTACGAGCATGATGGGTTTTGGCAACCTATGGATACTAATCGTGAATATCAACTGCTCAATAAGATTTACGAAAAGGGAAATGCTCCATGGGTGAAGTGGTGAGCAATAAATTATTAACCTCTTTTAGAGGTTGCCGTGTCCTGATTACCGGTCATACCGGCTTTAAAGGATCATGGTTAGCATTTATGCTTCATGAAGCAGGCGCAGAAGTATTGGGATATGCATTACCACCACCTCAAGAAAAAAATCATTTTTCATTACTAGGGTTATCAAAAAAAATAAAACATATTGAAGCTGATATGCGAGATGCAGATAAAATATGTAATGTAATGAAAGAGTTTAAACCAGAATTTGTTTTTCATTTGGCTGCACAGGCACTGGTGAAATCATCATACATCGACCCAAAATTAACATTTGATACAAATATATCAGGCTCAGTGAACTTGCTTGAAGCAATTCGTAAAACTGATTCAGTTAGATCTCTCATATTTGTTACTTCTGATAAATGCTATGAAAATAATGATTGGATATGGGGCTATCGCGAAAATGATCAATTGGGAGGACACGATCCTTATAGTGCATCGAAAGCAGCAGCAGAATTAGTTTTCTCTGCATACTCCCGCTCTTATTTTTCTAAGCAAAACGAGCTAGGAGCGGCAAGTGCCCGTGCTGGAAATGTTATTGGCGGTGGAGATTGGTCTTTAGATCGAATAATCCCTGATTGTATTCGTGCTATTGAGTCTGGAAATAAAATTCAATTACGTAACCCGAATGCTACTCGACCATGGCAACATCTTTTGGAACCACTGTCAGGTTACATGCTATTAGCCATTAGTTTGCTGGATGAACCAAAAAAATACTCAGGTTCATGGAATTTTGGACCATCCACTGATGGTGTGAAGTCTGTACTAGATGTGACAAAACATATAATGAATAAATTCAATTATAAAGGTGTTGAGATAAAAGCATCTGACACAAATGAGCATGAAGCTAACTTATTGCAATTAAACTGTGATAAAGCTAAACAGTTATTAAATTGGAAGCCGAAATGGAATACTGAGCAAGCGTTAGATGCAACAGCCGTATGGTATAAAGAGATAGCTCAAGGGACAGATGCCTGTGACGTCACTCGTAAACAAATTTTAGATTATTTTGGATAAACAATATGATTGAAGATGTTGTTATTACTCCATTAAAGCAAATGCACGACGAACGTGGCAAAGTGATGCATATGCTTCGTAATGATGATGAGCACTTTATTAATTTTGGTGAAATATATTTTTCTTGCGTATATCCACAAGCGATTAAAGGTTGGCATATCCATCAAAAAATGACACTAAATTATGCTGTAGTGCATGGAATAATAAAATTTGTTCTTTATGACGACCGTGAACATAGTCCGACTCAAGGAGAAATCCATGAAATATTCATGGGACCTGATAATTACTGTCTGGTTACAGTGCCGCCGATGATATGGAATGGGTTTAAGGGACTTGGTCATGAAATGTCAATCGTCGCTAATTGTGCATCAATAGGCCACGATCCATGCGATCCAGATGAGGTCGACAGACTGGACCCGGCGAGCGGCACAATTCCTTATGATTGGTCAATTAAAAATAAGTGATTAAAAGAGTACTGGTCACCGGTGGGCTTGGCTATATTGGTGGTCGTGTTAGCCAACATTTATCAAGAGAATCATCAATCCAACTTCGAGTAGGCACTCGTGACCACCAGCAATCCAAACCAGACTGGTTAACTAATGGATGTCTAGTAAATTTTGAACTAGACAATCAGGATAGTCTAGATAAAGCATGTGATGGTGTTCATAGTATTATTCATCTAGCATCAATTAATGAAATTGATTGCGCAGCAGATCCAATACGTGCATTGAATATCAATAGTCTCGGATCTGTAAAACTTCTTAACGCAGCTATCAAAGCTGGTGTTCAAAGATTTATCTATTTCTCGACAGCCCATGTTTATGGTTCACCACTATCAGGGACATTGACAGAAGAAACGTTACCACGTTCTCAGTACCCCTATGCAATTACACATAAGACTGCAGAAGACTTTATTCTGGCGGCTCATGAAAAAGGCGAAATAAATAGTGTAGTGCTTCGCCTGTCTAACGGTTTTGGATGTCCGGAACGTGCCAATGTTAATCGTTGGACACTGTTGGTAAACGATTTGTGTAAACAAGCGGCCACCAAAAGTAAATTAGTTCTACATTCATCTGGGATTCAGGAAAGAGATTTCATTACGCTCACAGATGTAAGTCGGGCTGTGGAACATGTTCTGGATATGACTGATGAACAAACCTGTAATGGACTATTTAATCTAGGAGGTGACAAATCTATAAAAATAATCGATGTGGCAGAAAGTGTCGCAGATAGATGTAACAATATACTTAATATGAAAATAAACATTGAAAGTGTAAAAAATAATAAAAACGAATCTTCGAATCAATTGGTCTATTCCATGGAAAAAATAAAGTCAACAGGTTTTGACTTGGAATCAAACATTTTAGAAGAGATTGATAATACACTAATATTATGTCGAGATTCGTTTAATGAAAATTCATAATAACGCTATTTGATGTGATAAAAAATAGATTCAAGACTCTTTTTGAAAATTTAGATAAAGGTAAGGACAGAATATGGTCTAGCAAGTTACCAGTTAGTGAACAGGAAGAAGAGCAAAGGTTTCGAGAAAAATTAGCAGATATAAAAATTGACAATTATCTAGATACTGTTTCAGAACACCATTCCATTCCTGTGATGGATAACGAAATATTAAGATTTATTGAATTTATGCCAGTTGATTCTATTATCCTTGACGTTGGAGGATGTTGGGGATGGCATTGGCGAAATATTAATAATCTAAGGCCTGATATAGGTATCATAATTATTGATTTTGTCAGATCAAACCTTAACCATGCGAAAAATGTCTTAGGTACATTAATTGGCGAACAAATAGAGCTCGTACATGCAGATGCCACTGCTTTACCATTTCCAGATGAAGTGGTAGATGGAGTATGGACTGTCCAAACACTTCAACATATCCCCTCTTATCTAAATGCATATAACGAGTCTTACCGCGTATTAAAAAAGAAAGGCAGGCTTATCAATTATTCACTGCATATTAATCCCATTATTGGACTCATCTATTTCTTATTAAGAAAACATTATCATAAGAAAGGTGAGGTTGATAATTCATATTATTTGATAAGGGCTAATAACAAGCAAAAACAGGAACTGGAAAATGTATTTTCAGACAAAGTAGACGATAAATATTGTGAGTGTCTATTCCATCCGGATTTAAGATTAACGTTCACTGGCAAAGAGGGTAGTTACATAGGTAAATTTGATTACTATCTTGGTAGATTTTCCGTAATCTCAAGGTTGTTAGCAAGACAACGGTGTTTCGAAGTGGTGAAACATTGATGAAATTATTGAAACAATTGCATAGTTAATAAACTCCATTAATTTACTTATAATTCATTAAATCACATTATTTATTTTTTAAATGGATCAAAGAGAATCGATTTCTGTTGTTATACCTACATATAACCACGCACATTTTCTTAAGTCCGCGTTGCAATCCGTTATTGGACAAACATACAAAAACTGGGAAGTAATCGTTGTTAATAATTATTCAAATGATAATACAATTGATGTTGTTAATGGATTTGATGATTCTAGAATAAAGCTATTTAATTTTAAAAATCATGGAATCATTGCTGCTGGTCGTAATAAAGGTATAGCAGAGTCGAGTGGGCAGTATATTGCCTTCCTTGACTCTGATGACATTTGGTACGTTGATAAACTAAAACAATGCATTGATAAGCTAAAAGAAGGATTTGATTTGGTGTGTCATGGAGAATACTGGATAAAAGATAATGGATATAAACGCGCTGTTAAATATGGACCAAAAAAAAGAGCACGATACCGTTCTCTATTATTAGATGGAAACTGTATCTCTACTTCTGCAACAGTCGTTCGAAAAAAATATATAGATAAAGTTGATGGGTTTTGTGAGTCTCCGGAAATAATTACTGCGGAGGATTATGATTTATGGCTAAAACTGTCGAGATCTAATGCAAGAATAGAATTTATTCAGAAAATTCTTGGTGAATATCGAATACATGATATGAATAATAGTAAAGTAGTCATGACCAATATGTATGCAGAAAAAACTGTAGTAGAAAATCATTTGTCTATGTTAGGAAAGTTAAGTCCATTATTTTCTTTACAAGTTAGAAGAAGAAGAGGGCTGGTGTTTTATGGCGCTGGCAGAGGGTTTCATTCAAATCAAGATTTTAGAAAAGCATTATCATATTATTTTAAATCCTGGTTAATATACCCACTTAACTTACGACTGTATCCAGCTTCATTTTTATCTATCATCAATGGTATTAAATCATATAGAAAAATACGCCGTGAAAAAATTAGATAAAAAAACAAAAAATAGAAAAGATCTAATTAAGCAAGTTTTTTTTCCACCAATAAATAAAAATGGCGCGTGGTCGTTTCAGGACTATATTGGGCATGATGGTATAAGATATTATAGTTATGCTAGGCATGCTCTATACGATGCTCTAAAACTGTGTGGGATAAAAAAGGGTGATAAGGTTTTAATTCCTGGCTTTATATGTCGTGAACTCCTCTCTCCAATAAATGCGGTTGGTGCTACTCCTGTTTTTTATGATGTTACGTCAAAATTAGAAATAAAATTGCTAAATGAATTTTCTAAAGTTAAAGCTTTGATTGTAGTTAATTATTTTGGCTTTCCTGCTGAATTATCTGAAATACGCGAATATTGTTCTATAAATGAAGTGTTTGTCATAGAGGATAATTCTCATGGGTTTTTAAGTAAAGACAACAATAATAAACCATTAGGAACCAGGGCAGACATAGGGCTATTTAGTTTCAGAAAAAGCATGCCAGTAATTAATGGCGCAGCTCTTGTTGTTAATAACTTTAAATTAGTAACAAAATTAAATAAACAATTGAATTATGACAACTCTGGCAGCAAATATGAATTCATTAAAAGAACAATAAAAAAAGTAATCCCAGTTAATAATTTTCCCCTAATATTTTTTTTAATCAAATTAAAGCAGGCAATACGTAATATTATTAAAGGTGATAGTGTTTCAGTCTCAACAGTGGAGTCAGAATCTGATTTGCCTGGAAAGCCAAGTCCATCTATTGATTTAAAGCGCCATATTAAAGTCATATCAATAGATAAGGAAATAGAGCGTAGAAGGGCGTTATATGCTTACCTTACAGAATATATAGGTGGTGAAGTAAAAGTTATATTTGATCTCAATAGTAATATCACCCCATATGTATTTCCATTTCGTTGCGATAATATTAATGCCATTAAGAAAAAATTAAATAAAATTTCACTGGATTGTTACAAATGGCCAGAATTGCCAGAGGAAATTAAATTATCTTGTCCAGAATACTATGGGAATGTATGGATGGTGCCTTTTCTATGGTGACATGGAAACTGTATGATGATACCGGTGAAAAATGGAACGAACTACTTTCTGGCTTTGAACGACGTTCATATTCACAGTTATTTGATTGGGGTGAATACAAAAGAAAGTTAGGCTGGTACGTAATTCGCACAATTGCTGAAGATGGTGAAGGTAATTGCATTGGTCTTGCACAAGGAACATATAAAACTTATCCATTTCATGTCGCTGTTCTGTGGGTGCCTGGTGGGCCGGTAGGGAAATTAAAGAATATAGATGACGGTTTATTTGAATGTTTAAAAGATAGCATTAAATGTAAAAGATTGTACTGCCGAATTTCCCCATCGCATTATGAAAATGAATTGCATTTGACAAATAAATGGAGGCAATCAAGCCAAAAAATAAATTCAAGTTTAAGTATGTTATTAAAATTAGATGATGATGATTTTAATCTAAATAATTTAGATAAAAACTGGAAAAAAAATCTTAAAAAGTCAGGAAAATACGAGCTAACAATAGAAAGAGTTAATAATCCAGACTATAAAGTTGTTGAATCACTATATAAAAACATGGAAGAACATAAAAATATCAATGTTCAATATTCGACGTTAGAACTAGAGAATATATTTAATTTGTTATCTGATTGCATGGGTTTATATGTATGCAGAAATAAAGATGGTGAAGTAATCGCGATGAGGAGTTGCGTTTTCCATAAAGAGAAAGCTTGGGAGCTAATGGCGGCTAGTAATAGCGATGGAAGAAAAAAATCAGCCGCATATTTATTGCTTTGGAGAATGCTTGAGGATTGTAAAATACAAAATGTTTTATATTTTGATCTAGGCGGAATAGATCCGGTTAATAACTCGGGGGTTTGGTATTTTAAAAAAGGAACGGGTGCTACAGAAATAAAATATGCTGGTGAATATGAAAAATCTTCTATCCCATTACTGGCGTGGTTAATAAATTTGTATATTAAACATTCAAGATGAACTGGAAACATAAAATTGCCTGTGCTTTATTTAGCCATGCAACGGATTTTTACAAACATAGGCGGAATGGGTTAAGGGTTCTTGCCTATCATTCTGTAGGAACACCGGCATATCGTGACGAAATGGACTTGTATAATGTAAGCCCATTAATATTCGAAGAACACCTTGCCTCATTAGCACAGTATAAAAACATACATGTGAATTCATTAAGCAATACAATAGTAGATGTAAATAAATTAAATATTGCATTTACATTTGATGATGGATATTTAGATAACCTTAAGTTTGTAGCGCCTTTGATGGAAAAATATAACTATCCATGGCATATATTTGTTGTAACAGATTTTATAAAAAACAATAAGAAAGGATTTATGACGCCAGATGATTTAAAGGAGTTATCAAAATATAAATGCGTAACTATAGGCTCACATGGAAAATGTCATGCCCATTTATCTGAATGTAATCCCGCACAATTAAAATTAGAATTGAACGACAGTAAAAAATATTTGGAAGATTTATTAAGTAAAAATGTTAGCGCAGTGTCTTACCCGTACGGTGCTGTAAACAAAAGAGTGGTAGATGAAGCCAGGAATGCGGGTTATGACATTGGTTGTAGTAGTTATATTAATATTAATCGATCGAATAGAAATGTAATGAGTTTATGCAGAACGCCAATTTTTTCTTATGATAATTCTAGAATGGTTGCGCAGAAAATGTTCGGCATGTGGGACTGGATGAAATACTTTATGATTGACCCATTAAAGTCGACTAATTAGAAAAATGGAAATACTGAAGCGTTTCTATATGACTATAAATTATTAATGAAATATATTAATTTATTTTCTAAGACCATAACTGCAGGAGTGTTGCTTTGACGTCTTCTTTAAGTGCTATATTGCTTTGTGGAGGCAAAGGCGAACGACTAAGGCCATTAACAGCGTCCTTGCCAAAGCCTCTGGTTTCGATAAAGGGTAAGCCAATACTCAAACATATACTTGATTATTTATCTAACAGTCCCATCAATCATTACTTTATTGCTGCTGGGTACGAGGCAAAGAAAATACATGAGTATTTCTTAATCCACCCGCCAGAAAACAAGGAAGTGACCATTATCGATTCAGGGGATGCGGATATTATCGAACGTATCCGGTCATGTGCAAGATCAATCAAAGGTGAGGGGTTTCTAGTGCTTTATGGTGATACCTTGTCGAATATAAATATAAAGGAATTACTCGAATTTCATTCTGGACACGGTGGCCGCGCGACGGTCACTCTGTGGCCACTGCGGAGTCCCTTTGGAGTTATGGATGTGGATGATCAAGGAAGAGTTGAGTCGTATGTAGAAAAACCAATACTTGATAAATGGATCAATATTGGTTTTTTTTATTTCTCCGCCGAACTCATTACAACATTGGAACGATTTGAAAAATTTGAGGCTTTTCTAGAGTATTTAATTAGCAAACAAGAATTGTATGCGTACAAGCATACTGGTATGCATATTACCGTGAATACACAGAAAGAGCTCAGTGAGGCAGAGGATAATATTGATTCGTTAAGGGAAAGTCATGAGTAATTATTGGAAAGGCAAAAATGTTTTCATAACAGGTATAAACGGTTTTATTGGAGGCAATTTGGCAAAAGCCTTACTTGATAAGGGTGCTGTTATTACAGGTCTTGTACGTAATAGAGATAAAAATACATTTCTCTTCTTTGAAGATATTGCAGATAGGATAACTTTGATCCAGGGCGAATTAGTAGACAGAGAAATACTTGAAGGCATTATTGTTGAACAACAGATTGATGTAGTATTTCATTTTGCCGCTCAGGTAGAAGTCGGTGTTGGTATAAAGAATCCGTATCTGACTTTTGAAACAAATATACGAGGCACGTATTGTTTAATGGAGGCGATCCGTAACAGCGGTCAGAACGTTCAATCCATTGTCGTTGCATCAACAGACAAATCGTATGGTTCTTATCCAAAGGAAAGCATGCCCTATAAAGAAGATTACCCTCTGAAACCAGAGTATCCGTACGACATCTCTAAGGCCTGTGCAGATATGATCGCCCAAAGCTATGCGAGTGATATTTATAGATTGCCAGTTGTGGTGACTCGATTTTGTAATATTTATGGACCTGGACAATTAAATTTTTCAGCCGTTATCCCCGATGGTATACGGTCAGCGCTTGGTTATACGAAATTCATACCCCGTGGTGATGGAACTCAAATTAGAGATTTTATATATGTTGAAGATGTTACCGACCTTTATATGTTGATTGGCGAGTTATTAGGCAATGATCCTGATAAGTTAACAGGGGAAATATTTAATGCAGGGACTAATACTGCTCATTCTGTAAGGGAAGTATTGGAAGCGATATATTCACAGGTTGGAAAATCAAGTGATTTAGAAAATATTTTATCTCTAATGAGAGATAAAAAAACATCGGGTGAAATAGATATCCAATTTATGGATTTTGAAAAAGTAAATAAATTCACTGGTTGGAAGCCAAAGCACTCGTTTGAACAGGGATTGAAAAAAACTATCGATTGGTATGTAAAATATCTACGAGAAAAAAATGAATTTTGATATTACCGTAGTAATACCTTATTACAATGAAGAAAAAACGCTCGATACAACTCTTGAGATAATAAGCCAACAGACATATAGACCAAAGGAAGTAATTTTTGTCAATTCCTCTTCCACGGATGCTAGTAGTGAATTGATTGAGCACTGGATAGACCAGCACCAAGGAGAAGATAGCTGTCGCTATCGAAATATCTTTGAAAATACTAATACGCCTTCATCATCGAAGAATGTTGGTATACGGCTCTCACAAACTGAGTGGGTTGCGTTCATGGATTGTGGGTTGCTTTTTCCAAAAGATTGGCTTGAATTACAAGTTAGTTATTTGGAGAAAAATGGAGGTGATATTGTTTCAGGTGTTTGTGAATTAAGTGGCGTTAATTTAGTTGATATTTGTTGCGTAGTACAAACTTATGG
>JGI20155J14468_10001436_pt1 | contig 18696 bp, 14 predicted proteins | sample COG_05_FD_14468 | JGI IMG/M metagenome (IMG submission 14468) | reverse complement strand
TCAACAACACAACCGTGGATTTGCAGCCGCCGGAGGAGCGTCTTCATCTTCCGCGGAGGCATCATCAACGGTCGATGGGAAACAAACGACGACGAGTAGGAACGAATCGACGTTGGCTGCCTCAGCTTCTGGACAACAAAAAAATCCTTCCTCTTCTTCTTCTTCTTCGACAACGATAGCGGAGGAGGCGAAACCGAAAGTCGACGTCAACGCGCTCAAACGCGCGAGATTTGAAATCGAGATGATGCGACGGGAACAACACATACATTTCGCAAAGAGAACGTACCAAGCGGTCGCGAACGTGACGAAATATGTGATCAGTTGGGGGCCGTATTCGGTGCAGTTGCTGAGGCAGTCGCCGAGCGAGTGGAAGGTGACTTTGAGTTCCGGGTGGAAGCACGCGAAGCACGAGTTCGCGCACTATTGGTCCGGCGCGAAACTGTTGTGGGTGGAAGTGAAAATTGCCAGTAGGCTCGGTTTTAAACTCATGGGTGGGCAGACGTTAACGAGACGCGAGCGAAGACAGTTAACGAGGACGACCGCGGACGTGTTTCGGTTGGTGCCGTTCGCGGTGTTCGTGTTGGTGCCGTTTATGGAAATATTTTTACCCGTCGCGCTGAAGCTATTTCCAAACATGCTACCGAGTACGTTTAGGGACGAGTTAAAACACGAGGAGGAGCTGAAGCGGAAACTGAAAGCGAAAATTGAGGTGGCGAAATTTTTACAGGATACGGTGAAAGTCATGGCGAAAGGGTTGAAACATAGCAGTTCGGGGGTGAAACGAGAGAAAGCGGACGCGCTGTACGAGTTTATGAACGCCGTGAGAAGCGGTAAAGCGGTGACGAATGAGCAGATCGTGCGGTTTGCCAAGTTGTTTAACGACGATTTTACCTTGGATAACATCAACCGGACGCAATTGGTGAACATGTGTAAATTTGTCGGCATATCGCCGTATGGGACGGATACGTTTTTACGGTTTCAGTTACGAAATAAGTTGAGAGAGATTAAACAAGACGATAGACTGATTCAATTAGAAGGCGTTGAAGGTTTATCGGACGAGGAGTTGAAATCAGCCGCGAGAACTCGAGGGATGCGATGGGAGGAAGATAGAAAAGAGTTGGAAAGGCAACTGAAGGACTGGCTGGAGTTATCGTTGCAAAATAATTTGCCGAGTTCTCTGTTGATTCTAAGTCGTGCGTTTTTAATCACGCACGCAAAGGAAGAGGACACACAAACGGCGACGTTGAAGGATATCACGGATACTTTGGCGAGTTTACCGGAAGAAGTGGTCACGCAGGTCTCCGTCGAGACGGCGATGGCGCACGAGTCCAGCAGCGAGGAGTACAAGAAAAAGTTGGAGTATTTGATGCGAGAAGAAGAGACGATCAAACAAGAAGCCAAAGATACGGAAGCGAGAGAAAAACGATTGAAAGCGGAAGCGTACATGAAGGAGAAGATGCGCTTGTACTTGTCTGGACCGCAGTTTTCGGAACGGTTTTGGGCTAACGTGAGAGGTCGAGATGCGTTGCTCGAGTGGGAAGCGGAAGAGGCGAAGAGAGAGGCAAAAGCGGCGATGGACAAATATTTACAAGGCATGCAATATTCCGAAAGGTTCTGGGTGAATGCGAGAAAATCAACGACTTCGCACTTGCTTCAACAGCAGCTTCTCATGCAGCAGCAACAGCAACAGCAGCAAAGAGAAAAGGAAGTCATCGCGACGAAAGAAGCTTCTTCGGCGGACGTCGCCAAGATGGAAATGGTGTCAGAAGACGCGACGAAACCTTCGGAGTCGTTATCGCCCAAGCGTGTCGTTGATGAAGGCTTAGACGCCATAAAAAGTGCAGAAGAAGATGCGATATCTACGACAGCAAAGATGGAGAAAATGCTCGTCTCCGGCGCGCCGGACGCTCAGAGAGTCGTTTCGCGAACCTCGCTCTCCTCCGCTGAACTCGAAGAACAGGATAAACAAGTCGCGGACGCGATGCAGAAGACCAAACGCTCCGAGGTGGATTCTTGTACAGACGAAGAAACAGACTTTGAAATGCAAACTCGAAAGTCCAGACGTCGCGCGCAACTCTCTCGGTTGTTGGCTATGGTTTTAGATACCTCCGGCGTGAGCGACGAAAGACGCATGCTCACGGAATTAGTCGAGCAAAAGTTAGACGCTTACACCGAACGAAAGGACGAGCTGGTGGAGTTGCGAGCGATGCGCGCGGGTGACGGTGGAAGTGCCGATCCGTTTTACGACGAAGATCCGTTCGCGCCATCGCCGATAGAGTTGAAAAAGATGCGCGAGGAAGAGCAAGATGCGAGTCTCCACTCCAAAGAGGAAGCTTCCTTGACGGATAAAATCGCCGACGACGTCTCCGCCCGCGTCGACGAAATGCTCCGAAAAGTCGAAAGCGAACTCTCCGCGGCGGAAACCGCCATCGGCGAAAAATTCAAACTCCTAGACGCCGACAACGACGGCATCATAAGTCTCGAAGAACTCCTAAACGTCACCAACGTGTGCAAAACCACCGAAGTCGGCGAAGACGCGGAGAGTGAACTGAGAGAGCTCTTAAAAGACTTATCCGACGAGGAAGGATTCGTTCGCGTGGAAGATTTGAAACGCCTCTCCTTGGAGATGTTGAGAGCGGAAGCCGCCGAAGAAGAAGAAATGGGAGAAGACGGCGGAGGAGGGGGGGAAGACTCGATAGTGAAATCTACCAGTAAAATGTAGTCGTCTCTTAATAATAGCAACGCATCGTAGTCCTTTCTCTCTTCTTGAGAATACACGAATATCTAATACTAAAGAACCACCATCTGAGAGGAATATTTCTTCTACGCGTATAAATACACAAAAGGGGATCGTTCAGAACAAACAAACGTAAACTCTTTCTCCACAAATTCGTCGTAAACGTATTACACATCGAAAAGAAAATGCCGTTAAACCTTGGCGATACTGTCCCAGACTTCTCCTGCGACTCCTCCGTCGGTCAAATCCACTATTACGATCACGTCGGCGACGAACATTGGTCCATCTTATGTTCGCACCCGAGTGATTTCACCCCGGTGTGTTCCACGGAACTCGGGACGTTGGCGAAACTTTTACCGCAATTCGAACGAAGAAACTGCAAAGTTTTAGCGTTATCTTGCGACAACGCGGAGTCGCACCGCAAATGGATCAAAGATATCGACGCGAGCGGGTATTGCGGGAAAACCACGTCCACTGTTTCGTACCCAATCTTAGCGGATGAAGAGAGAGCGTTGGCGGTGAAATTTGGCATGTTGGACCCGGAGGAAAAAGACGAGAAAGGGCAACCGTTGACGTGTCGCGCGGTGTTTATCGTGGACGATCATAAGAAGTTACGCGCGACGATTTTATACCCGGCGACGACGGGGAGAAACTTTTACGAGATTTTACGAGTGGTGGACTCGTTACAGTTGACGGACGAGTATCCCGTGGCGACGCCGGCGAATTGGGAGAGAGGCGAGAAAGTGTGCGTGACGCCGTCCACGCCGGACGAGGTCGCGCAGGTAGTTTTAGGGGACTTTTCAGTCGTGAAAGTACCGAGTGGGAAGAAATATTTGAGACTGTCGAAAGATCCGGGGTATAAAACGCCGAAAGTTCTGAAGAGAGGGATGGTGGAGACGATTTTAGGGACCGAGTATGGCGCCAAGTTGTTGCCGACGCTCGGGCGATTGGTCGTCGCGTTCGCGCTGGGCGGCTTTTCTTCCTCGTTCGCCTCTTCAAAGAAAAAAGAGAAACCTGTTCTCACTACTCCTCAAACGAGTGGGTGGAAGAAGAGATGATTAAGAAGCGATGGTGGTCACATCGTGGGCGTGCTTATTTACGTGCCATATTTATTATCGTACTAGTTGTAAAAAAAGAGAGGATCCAAAAGGTGTCGTCTTGTGTGTATATGAAGTGTGTATTTTATGAATGTCTTTCACGCGTTTCGTTTATTTCATATTTTGAATCCATCGTTTTGTTGATGATTTACGCGGCGAGCATGTTCACGTGGTGCCCCCACGCCAAACCCGTCGCTAAAAGACCAAACACCAGAAACGGTTGCGCCGCGGCTTGGTACTTCACGTCGTTTTTAATCGGATCCGGCAAGAAGAACTTGAACTGCGCGAAGATTTGCGGCGCGATCAAGCAAAACAAAACGTTGGAATAAAAATCTTCGCCAATGCCTCTCAAATAAAAAGCGACGAACAATTGCGTCGCGTCGATGGTTCCAACCGTAATCCACTTCGCTTTTTCAACCCCAAATGCGACGGGTAAACTTTGCAAACCTAACGCTCGATCGCCTTCGATGGATTTGAAATCGTTCACGATGGCGATGCCCAAACCGGCGATGGAATACAACACCGTCAACACCATCACGTCTGGCGTCAACTGACCAAACGTAGCCATACCGGCCCACCACGGCAACGCGATGTACGAACTTCCGAGCGCGTAGCATCCTTTCCAACCTTCTGCTTTCAGCTTCAACGGCGGCGCGGAATAAATATACGACACCCAACTCCCAAACACTGTCAACAAGAAAATCACCGGGAAATCGTGTTCGCACCACTGATCCAGCTGCCACCCGCACGCCAAACCACCGAGCAATAAAACCGCAATTTGTGCTTTCACGGCGGTTTCACTGATCGCACCACTCGGAATCGGCCTGTACGGTTCGTTAATCGCGTCGATTTCTCGGTCGTACCAATCGTTGATGGTTTGCGTGTACCCGGTTAAAAACGGCCCGGACATGGTCATGCACAACAACGCCTTCCCGATGTTGTCTAAATTCCACTCGTAATGCCCGCTCGCGGCGGCACCGCACATGACTCCCCAAATTAAAGGTACCCACGTCCCTGGTTTCGTCAACTGAATGTGAATTTTCCAAACCGGCACGTCCTCGGTACTCGCGCCTTTAAAGCCCAATATTTGTCTCACGTCGCCTCCTAATTTCGTCTCCGAGACGTTCGTTTCGGACGCTTTGATGTTCAAATCGTCCACTTTATCCCCCGCCGCCATGTTCGTGACGATGAGTCCTGAGTCATCTCTTCTTCTTCTCTTTTGCTCCATTTTTATAGACTTTGATGGCGACTTAAAACTCGTCTTCAAACTCGTTCCAGGGAAAGAAGAAGATCTCATCGATGATGATGATGATGATGATGATGATGACGATGAAAACAAAGACGAACTTCGTCGCGAAGCGTTCATCACCACCGCGTTCATCGCAGCAGCAGTCGTGGTGCACACAGAGAATAAAGACGCCATTTTATACCTATTATAAACTAATTTATTAAGCACCCAAAAAGCCCGTCGTTTGATGTGACAAGAAAAGGAGTACTATATATGAGGACACACGATAGAGAAGATTATCCAAAACACATGAGAGAAAGAAAGAATTGAGATCGACTATGAAACCCTAAATTAGAGCAAATTTGAGCACCCCCTCGATGCGTTCAAATTTCCTCCTTTCACACAAAAACGACACAGAAAGAAGACGCGAAGAAGAAGAAAAATGAAGAGAGACTTTTACCACGCTCCTCTTTAAGATGAGTACGAAGAAGAAACCTTTGAGGAGGATGCGATGATGATGAAGAAAACACACACGCGATGTTCATAACGGTGGAAGAGCTGGACGCGCTCGCTCGAGAGCGACTGGCGACGCATCACGCGTTAGAAACGGCCAGATTTTCGCTCGCGTCGGAGGATGTTCGAAATGAAATCGTGCTTTCGTTGCATCGTTCAAAGTCTTCGTCGTTGTCGTTGTTGTCTTCTTCTTCTTTTAATGGTGGTGAAAATGATGATGTCGATGGAAAGAATGCTCGCGAAAACGACGAAGCGTTTAAGAGAAAAGATGCCTTGTCGAGGAAGACTTTGAAAATCGCCCTGTGCGATTCGTCGAGAATGATGCGAGAGTGGTTGAAAGCGAGGGAGGTGGATTTGTTCGAAGAACGGGTGAGATTAAACGCGGTTCGAGGATTGCCCGAGGAAGTTGACTTTGAAGACGGCGTTCTTTTCGACGAAGAAAAAGAAGTCAAAGAACACGAAGAAGAAGAGAAGGAAAGATGTTATTGGTTTCCGTTCGAAAAGTGTCGACGACTGATACGCGCGCGGAAAGTAACGATTATGAAGAGAGGTCAGTGTTTGGTTCGAGAGAGACTGGTGCCGTACGTTTGGTTCGCGGCGTACGAGGACTATTTAGAGGAAGATTTAGAACGCGCGTTTCGAGAGAAGCGGTTCGCGTTGGCAAATAACGCCTTCGATGTGGGTTTAAAAGACGTTTGCGACCGGTTGAAAGTGTGGAGACCGGACGTGGACGAGGAGGACGGGGGCGAGGTTCACCCGTTGATGGCGCTCGCGACGAAACATTTACTGGAAAGGAACAAAATTTTAATGAAGAATGCGACCGCTGGGAATAAGAAGAATTTGAAATACGGTGGCACCGAGAACTGGGGAGTCGTCCGAAGGGACTCGAGAAGAAAGAAGCAAAGATTAGGTGGCGGCGGTGGGATAATGTTAGAATACGAAGACGAAAACGGGAAAATGAAAACGTACCACTCGAGAAAACCATCGAAAGAGTTGAAACGTTCGTTGAAAGTTATCAAAGAAGGCGCCACGGGAGCGCACGCGAAAGTGTTTCCGCCGTGCATGAGAGACGTCATGGACGAGTTGCACGTGAAAAAACATCTTCGACATTTCAAACGGTACGAGCTGAACTTGTTTTTAAAAGGTATCGGTTTACCTCTGGAAGAAATATTCAAAGTCTGGCGCTCCGCGGTGTTCCCTCACGGCGCCATGGGCAACTACCAAAACGAACACACGTATCAACTGAGACACGTTTTTGGTTTAGAAGGCCAAATGAAAGAAAAGTTCGAACACGATTGCGAAAAGTTGATTAAAACGTCTCAAATGGAACCGCACGCGGCGAAATGTCCATTCGCGATGCCTTTGAACCAGTATCGAGCGTTAAACGCGAACGACCATCGATGGAAGCGAGAGATTTCCATAGACGCGAACCAAGAGATTGAGATGAAAGTTTCCAGAGGCGATTATAAGTCGGCGTGCGAATCGTACTTTTCGCACAAACACAAAGGTGAAAAGATGTTCAACGCGAACGTTCGGTACCCGACGGATTTCTTCGACGCCGGGATGGAAATTGAAGATTGGTTTCGAGACGCGAAAGAGGAGAGATTAAAGCAGCTAAACGCTTCGAAAAAAGAGAACTTAGAGGATGAAAGTTTTCAAATCGAAAAGGAAAAGAACACGACGACACTTCTAGCAATAAAAGACGACCCCGATTTAATGATTGAATCTTCTTCCTCGGACGACGATTCGGATATCGACGACGGTGAAAACAATCCAAATCGATTCCGAGGCGAATTGATTGTTAGCGATAGCGACGATTAGCACGCGTACCTTGTAGGTACCTTGTAGGTAGTAGTTTAATCATGTATAATATACAGCGCAAAAGTAAGTAATATCGTCTCCTCGAGGGAATCAGTTGCTCTCCGTCAGCGCTCTTCTCCCGACTCTCACCAACGTCGAGACCAACAAAAAGCTCGCCGCGGAGAGAAACACCAACGCGAAAATCTCTTGGTCGATGACGGGCACTCCCAACTCTTGCGCCACTTGCTCCATGGGCCCTTCCGCGAGGAAATAATCCCCGATAAACGACGCCGTGATGCCAAGCATAGCCAAACGCCCGTTAAAAATTTCATACTTTTTATTCTCTCTCACTTGTTCTCTCCAGGCGGACTTCACGATACCGGCCATCGCGTCTACTCTGTTCTCGCCGTTCGGACGCGACATTCCGCTCATCGTCGACGTCGACGGTTTCCTCAACCCGCTCGTGACGGCGAGTAAAAAAACCCCGCTCAAAAACACCCACACCAATATAATGCTCTCCACGTACAACCCCGTCACCTCTAACACGTCTCGCGCCAAGTTCAAAGGGTTGACCACGTGGGTGACTAAACTCTTCTCCTCTCCGATGAGTTGCTCTATTGGACCTAACCCGTTCGTGGAAACGTCCAAATATGTCGTCGCGGCGAAACCGAGCATGGCGGACCGTCCCAAATTCAGTTCTGTTTTCGCTATAAAAGTTTGTTCATCTTCTTCTTTGTCTTCTTCTTCTTTTGCTGATGACATGACTTTTCTCGCCCGATTTCTGCTTCTGATGCCGACGACATTATCTAATCTCATCTTCCTTCTTTGTCTTCTCACCGACGAATTTTGCGAAGAAAAAAGAGACGACGACGACGAAGGTTGTACTCGCAAAGAAAACGCCACCATCGTCGTCGTCGTGAAAGCGTATCGAATACTGCTCTTCTCTTCTTCTTTTGATGATGATGATGATAAACGTCGCGCTTATAATAATGAAGCGTATTCTTTTGTGGTCGTTTTATTCCGAAAGAGAGACACTTTTTCTCTTTTCGTGGCTCTCCTTTGTTAAATTATATTTAGGGTTTTGTACAAACCCTAAACAGAATGGCGCTCTTTCCTTCTTCCTCTTTTGGAAAAACCGCGGCCTGCTCGACACACTCATTCATTACTACAATCGAGAGAGTAGTAACGCGATGAAGACGACGACGACGACGACGAGCGTAACATCGAGAGCATCACTTTTACCCTCATCATCATCATCGAACGAATAGAAGAGAGTTGTTGCGGAAATTAAAAGTAACTCTGCTCTTTGTTTTTGTTGTCGTGTTCATATCACATCTCTCTCGTTCGAATTTCCCCTCGCGAAGAACTCTCTAGAGGCTTCTCACGCGCGGAACAGTACCATTGAACAAGAAGAAGAGCTGTTCGTTTAATTCGCATTCACACGAATAAAGGAGGAAAGAGTAGTATGGGCGCGTCGAGTTCTCGCAGCTCTGTGCCTCGTTGGAACACGTTACACGAACGCGGTCGAGGAAAAGAAGAAGCAGACGCGAGAGGAAAAGAGACAGAAGAAAACGAAGACGTCGAGAAAGGCTTGTGTGGGTGCAAGAAAAAGAAAAAGACGAACGCGAAGTACGGAAGCAATCACACGAATACGATTCAATCAAAGGAGAAGACGAAGAAAAAGAAGGAAGAAAACTACGACGCGATTATAGGAGATGAGAACGACGAAGACCGGCGACGTCGGTCGCGATACGACGGACGGAGTTCGCAGTCGGTTTCGAGCGAAGACGAGGACGAAGTCGCGAAGCGATTGCAATACGAAAGCCTAAGCGCCAAGACGAAGAAAGGCACGCACGGGAGCAAAGAGAGTTCGGTGAAAAGCAGCGAGAAGAGCAGTAAGAAGCAACTGAGGAAGGAAAAAGAGCAGTTGGCGATGAATGCAAAGTTGTACGATCTGGAGAAGCAAGAAATTCTCGCGACGAGAAAAAAATTAGCCGACGAAGAAGAGTTGGAAAAAGGCAGAAGGATGTGGTTGTGTTCTGGAAGTCCGTGGGTTTCCAGAGTTGCGGTTTGCGTGTTACTCGTATTAGTGGTAGTTTTAGCGACTATTTTAGGCACCGAGTTGCATTATTACGAGAGAGGCTTGGCGTATTTCAGAGGCGAAGAGTACATTCCTCCGATGGCGTACGACGGCGGGAGGAGTAGGAGGAAGAAAAAGAACTCTCGAATCGACGACGAAGTGGAAGACGAAGACGATGTAGAGCTGGGCGAGGACGAAGAGGAAGAGGATGATTCGGAGTTTGACGAGAACTTTGATAAAGACGGCGGCGCTGGAGCGGCGCTTTCGGTAAACGAGCGCGAGATTAAGATGGCGAAGAAATTGATGCAAAAAGTGAGAAACTCCAAGACGCTTCCGAAAGATCGCAAACAAGTCGAATTGAGAGGATTGAACGAAACATTGACGAACTTACAGATTGAAAGAGTTGAGCTTCTGAACGAATTCGATGATAGCGATGACGCTAAGTCCTCCTCTTCTGTCGCTAAGGTTGGTTTAAGCGGCGAAATGGCGAAGAAGATTGCGAATAAGAACAGAATTCTGGAAAACAACGATCGAGACAAGACGGGCGCGTATTACAACGCGAACGCACCGTTTAGGTACCCTTGGGGAGGCACGTCGCCTGGTACGAGTCATTCAGATGAATCGAGTTCTTCGTCAAAGAAGGGAGGGCTCACCGAGGACGTTTCCGAGCAGGACATTCTTCGCGGACAACACTTTGACGCGGACTTGCGAGGTAACGCGATGTCGCGCGAGGAAGTCAAGTTGTCCGTCTCAGATTTCATCGCGCGTTTGAAAGAGAAAGAAGGCGTAAAAGGGTGGTCGAAGAACGTGAGAGATACGGTCGCCTCGGACGATTTTGCGCACAGAATCGCGCGATCGATGGTAAACGACGTCCGAGGCGTTTCGGACGACGAGGACATTTTGTGGTCGCACGCCGACGACGTTGCGTTGCCGGAAAATTCGGATATCACCGAGGACGACGTATTATCTCGTCTAGAGTTGGAAAAGAAACTCAACGCCGTCGAACAAAGTCTCGCAGAGGAGAAAGGTAAAGACGAGTGGCTCGCGAGAACTGCCGCGAAGAACTCCGTCGACAAGTTTCTCAACGAAGCCGATTTGAGAGGACGGATCGAGAGCGGCGAGGTCGATCCGGAAGTTCTCGAGAACTTGATCGAAGCCGTGCAGCAAAGCGAGAAGTCCAACATCGACACCGTGAACACTGTTGAGAACGACGTCATGAAGAAACTTCATCCGGCGAAGAAAGCAAAGAAGAAATCATCCGCGAACAAGAAAAATAGCGACGCTGACGACGTTCAAGAAGAAGGAGAGAAGCCGAAGGAATCGCATCCAATGTCTCTCGATGATTTATTCGATATTCCCACGGATGGTTTGGACACCGGCGACGACGACGACGACAACGAAACCGGAACGAAGAAGAGCAAGAAAAAAAGCATCATCAGTAGTAAGAATCGTAGCACTAGCAGCAGTAGCAGTAGTAGCAAAAAGAACGCGAAGAAGAGCAGCGGCGGCGACATGAAAAAAGCAAAGAAAGGAAAAGAGGAAGAAAAAGTAGACTCGCCTTCGCCGCCCGAGGACGGGAAGAAAGGTTTACTGGACGAAATCTGAACGAGTTTTAATAAAACGCCTTCGTATGATTCACGTGTCTTTATTATCTATGTGTGTGCGGTCTCTACAATAACAACAACATACTCTACAGGACTTTCGTATTATTAAATCTCGCGAGAAACATTTCTTTTCGCTGCGTGTATTATTAAATTATTCACTCGTGCGTCCTGTCGTCATCATCCCTTCTCTCCTCTCAACCCCCCCAAAAATCATTTCGTGTTGTTCATCGTTTACATGACAACGCACCCTTTCTTCCCTTCCTTTACCCCGTCCAACCTCTTCGACGATCCCCCTTTACCGAACAACTTCTTAATCCCCGCTTTCGATCCTTGCGCTAACCCCTCCGCGGTATCCCCGTCAGAATTCTTAATATCCGTTCTCACCCCGGCCGCTAACAACGCCTTCACCGAACTCGCCGCGTTTGCCATCACCGCAAAGTGCAACGCCGTCCAACCGTCCTCGTCTTGCGCGTTCAAATCGACATTTTTGGAAATCAAATAGTCCAAAACTTCCTTGTATCCGTGCACGGCGGCGGACATCGCCGGCGTGCCCCCGTCCGCCGCTTTCAAGTCGAGCATGGACGGACCGCGTTGCATGGCTTTGAGCACGTCCACGTGGCCGGCGCCGGCGGCAATCATCGCCGCTGTCTTTCCCGCGTTTTCTGTTTTAATAAAAGAAAGAAAGAGTTAAGAAAAAAATTATTAATACGTTTGTCGTTCAAAGTTTGTTGTTTTTTGGTTGAAATTTTCCTCTCGATTTTCCAAGAACAGAACACCAACAAGAACGAGAAGAACACACAAAAAGCGATTGAGGAAAAAGTCTCTCGTAATCGCGCGCCGCCGACGAGGACTTCGCGTCTCAACGACCCTCACTCGCATTCGAGAGCGCGCATCTAAATGCGATCGTCTCGAAAATCTCCGTTTTTGTTGATTTTCTCCTTCGCGATAAATCACACGACAAAAGGAGACTTACGCGCACACGAGATCGCGTAGAACAATTCGGTTACAAAAAAAAATAGACATTTACGAGAGAATTTTCATCCCTGATGAAGTCTTACACTACTCTAAAAACAAACGAAATAAACATACCTCCGAGCGCAGGAACGTCCAACTCCGCCCCGTCGTCCATCAACTCCACCAAGCGTTTCACGTTCCCTTCCGAAGCCGCGACGTGGACGGCGTTTAAGCCGGTGAATTGATCGTGATCGTTGATTGTCATCGTATAAAATGTTGTGTTTGATATTTATGACGCAAAAAGCTTCGTTTTGCCTTCATTTTTTCACCGATGCTGACGATGATAATGACGACAAATACGAATGCGAGCTCCTTTGTGACGAGGACGGAAACGACGTCTTCTTTGGCGTCGAGGAGGAGGAGGAGGACAGCACGAGGAGGGAGGAGGAACAACGACCAGCAACAAAACTCTCCCAAATTTCTCGTTGCGAAAGCAGGGAGGAGTTTAAACACGGGGAACGACAGCATTTTCAGCGTCAGCGTCATCGGAAGAAAAGCGAGGAGTTTTGACGAAAACAAGAGGAGTAGTAGGAGCAGTTTTTATACCAACGCGAGAAGAGAGAGGATGAAAACGACGATAAGGGCGAACCCGGAAAACGACAGCATGGACGAGACGATGAAATCTCTGGACGATTTACTCCCACCACCGGAAAAACCAAAACGTGAATTTCCGGATTCGTTCTACGACGACGATCCGTCGTCTTCGAAACCTCCCGAAAGAAAAAGCTCCGGCGGAGTCTCGAAAGAAATGCGAGCGAAATTGCTCAACGAATCGGTCGGTTTAGGCGGCGTACCTGGGAAAGCAATGCCGTCGAATTTGTTCGCGAATATTATCTTAGTCGTCTTGGCGCTCGTCGCGGTGGCGTACGTCGGCGGGATCAGACCTTAATACGAGCTCGTTCTCGCGAAGTCGCTCCGGGAGAGTTTACGAGACGAAAAGAAGAGAAACTCTTCTTACGTTTTGGCCAAAAGCGAAACAGAGGAGTAACCAGTACGAGAGAGAGAGTTAAAGAGAACGTGTAACACTATTATTATTCACGCATCATATTTCGAACGCTTAGTACTCTCGTCTCGCTTATATCGCACATCTCGTCCAAAGCACCACTCGAAAATGCTTCAAAACGAAAGCGCTTTGACGACTTTAAAACAATGCTCAGTCTCAACGACAAAGACGAAGACCAAGAAGAAGGCCTCCCACTCAAACCCACACAGAACGATTTCGTAAACGAGGAGGAGGAGGAACGTATTCCTCGCGCCCGTTCGAAACGCGCGAGACGGGCGCCGAAAGCGGTGTACGATAACGACTTTGAAGCGCACGAGATTCAAAACGTACGCGTGGATTCGTTTTTTACAACATTTTCATCGTCGTGTTTTTGTTCTCTTACATCTCGAGGAAAAGAGCGTTGAATTTTCGAGAAGAGGAGGACTTTTGTCGTTTACGTTTACGTCGTCCTCTCGCTGTTTTTGTCGTCCTTCTTCGTGTGATTGTCTCGTGATGTTGTTCTTGTTCTTAAGGATGATGATGATTTTGATTTTCAAACACGTGAAACAATGTGAATATTAACAAGTTTTTCTATTATTACGCACAACATGTTATAACAACAAACAGGCGATCAAAGCGTCCAAAGTCATCACGAACAGATGTCGAACGGACGGCTCGGACATTCCTTTAGCACCGATATTTTACCCCACGGAGGAGGAATTCGAGGACCCGATCGCGTATATTTGTTCGATTCAATCGAAAGCGGAAGCGTTTGGGATTTGTAAAATCGTGCCTCCGGATGGATACGCGCCGAATTTCAACCGCGCGTGCTGTTTCGGAGAAAAGAGTTTGGTCGAAACGAAACATCAAAACGTGAACAGGTTACAACAGGGCGAGAGTTTCCCGCCGGGGAAGACGTACGTCGGGTTAGAGAAATATAAGGAAATGGCGGATACGTTCGAGGAGAATTATAAAGAAGCGCACCCGGAGACGTTTAAAGATATCAAAGACGAGGACGATCTACTCAAACGAATAGAAGACGAGTATTGGAGAATTGTGGAGACCAATCCGAACGAGGCGAAAGCGGAGTGCGGGAGCTTGATTCAAACGAAAAATGTGAATAAAAAAGGCGAGGTTTTAGTAGAGTACGGCAGCGACGTGGACGCGAGACGGTTTCAGAGCGGGTTCGCGGCTGGGATTAGCGGTGATCCAGAGGATACGGAGAAACACCCGTGGGATATGTTTGAGTTGTCGAAGCATCCCGATAATTTGCTAAGGTTTGTGGATGACGATATTCCCGGTTTAACCACTCCGTGGGTGTATTGCGGGATGTTGTTCGCGACGTTTTGTTGGCACGTGGAAGATCATTACTTAGCCAGCGTGAATTACGCGCACAAAGGTTCGGCGAAAACCTGGTACGGGATTCCCGGAAGCGACGCGGAAAAGTTTGAAGCCATCGCGAAAACAGCCGTCCCTTCGCTGTTTAAAGAAAATCCGGACAAGTTACATCACATCACGATGTTAGTCCCTCCAGGGCAGTTGATTGAAAACAAAATTAAGATTGTCAAGTTGGTGCAAAAGCCCGGAGACTTCGTCGTGACGTTTCCGAGAGCCTATCACAGCGGCTTTTCTCACGGTTTTAACGTCGGCGAGGCGGTGAACTTTGCACCCGTGGATTGGATCGAGATGGGCCGAGTCGCGTGCAGAAACTACGTCAAAGGGAACGGGAAACGAAACGCGGTGTTCGCGCACGACCGCGTCGTCGTAACCGCGGCGAAAAGTTTGAAGAAAATATTTGAAACGACGAAATCGAGAGGCAAATGGATGGCGCACATGTCCAGAGTTTTACGAACGGATTTAGAGACGTTGGCGGACGAGTTGGAGAATTGGCAATCGATTTTGAATGGGAAACAGAGAGGCGACGGATTTATCAAAGGCGATCCGTTGCGCTTTTACAAGTGTCAAAACATCCCAGAAATGGATGGGCCGGAAGATTGTTGCGTCGTGTGTAAAGCGATGCCTTTTGCGGCGGTCGTGAGGTGCGAGTGCGAGTTTGGGAGATCGTTTGCGCGGTGTTTGCAACACTGGAATCGAGGGTGCGATTGCAAGCAAAGACACAGGATGGTGGAAATGCGCATGGAAGTGGATGAGCTGAGAGCGCTCGCGAAGAGCTTGGAGCTTTAAGTTTTGTTCTCTTCTTCTTCTTCTTCTTCTTCTTTTTCAGTCTTGATGTGTAGTAGAGGTATATAGAATTACAAATGATGATCTGGTGGTTTATTACTTGGATGTTTTAGAAGAAGAAGAGACGTTTCAAATCTTTCCTTTATGGCTATAAAATAATTGACTTGTGCTTTTTTCTTCTTCGTTTAGTTATAACGGCAACTCCGTCGGCGGCAACTCTTCTGGGTTCGGTAACATGTATTCCGTCTTCGGGTTCCCGTCGTTATCGGAACCAACGTCAAATTCCCAATCGTTTCTCTTCCCGTTGATTCTTTCCGTATACACGGCGTCGTTGAACGTGTCCGCAATCTTTTGCACTTTCCCAATCGATTTTGCCTCTTCCGAGTTATCTTTAATCCAATCCGTCATAAATGCGGAATATTTAATCGTTTCGCGTCTGAACGTGTACGCGACGTGAATGAGCCCGTCGTGAATGCCGTCTTCTTGGATGGACGGATAGGAATACTCGCCGTCGCCGTCGTTGGTGTGTTTGTCTCTGTTCGGTTGCTCGTGATCGAAATCAACGTCGGGTTCCAAATCGCGAATGTGGTCCCACGATTTACCCCCATCCTCGGACAAAGCGATAGACAACGGGAACCTCCCTTCGTTGCAGTTATCAAACACAAGCACTAGGACATCTTTGCTCGAGTCTCTCAGCTTGATCATTTGAATCCCCGCGTTGTTGTTCGGAAACTTGGTCGGTTTCGCTTCCGTCCACGTCTTACCGTCGTTCGTCGATTTCGAGGCGTAAATAAAATCAGCCGTGCGCGATCGAAAGAAACTGAGCAAGTCGTTGTTATTCAACCTCACAATCGTCGGTTGCACCAAGTTCCCTCTCGTACCGGGCATCTCCACCAGCGGATGCCAACTCTCGCCGCCGTCTTTGGAGGTTTGCAACTCGGAATACTGCGTAGACGCGTCAAAAAATCCGCTCGGCGTGTAATACATCGGCAAAATCAAATCCCCATTCAACGCTCGAATCGCGCTATTCTTCGGGAACGCCCCGTTCTTATGGTCTACGACCACTGGTTTCGACCACGTCTCCCCGCCGTCGGTGGAAAACAACGACCTCATATCCGACGTCCCTTGTCCTTCATACGCGGCTTGACTCGAGTGCACGATCCTCACGTGCTTCGAATCCTCCTTATCGTTTGGATTATTATTCCTCATCAATACCGGGTTCTGCGCCGACCGGTGCTGCGCCTTGCTCACAAACTTCGCTTGGCTCCACTTCGTCTCCCCTTTCTTCAGTTTACTCACCGCGATGCCAACGTTATCCCCGCCTTCGCTCTTCCCGGAAAACCACGCCAGCAAAACGTCCCCGTTCGGTAACGCTAACAAACTCGACGCGTGCGAGGACGACTCCGGTGGCATTAAAATCGCCGACACTCGGTCCGAATTCGCTCGATTCTTTCTGATTTCGTTGTCCATGGGTACTTGTTTGTCCCAGTACCTCCCGAACGCGGAGATGGTTTTCATTCCTCCGAGCGACGACGCTCCGCTGCTTCCTCCTCCGGCTCCTGCTTTCCGATGATTCTTCTTTTTGTCCTCGTCTCGTTTCACCGCAAACTTTGCGAAATACGCGTTTATTTGGGCGTATTCTGATTCTGACGCGTTGTTGTTGTTTTCTTCTTCTTCTTCTTCTTCTTTAACTTCGTTCTTCTTCGTCCTCATCGTCGTCTTAAACTTCGCCGAGGATGACGATGTTTTTCCTTTCCCCAACCGCGCGGCTGATGATTCGATCGAATTCGATCCTCGAGTCCTCACGGGCCCGTCCGGTCCGAACACCGCCACGCAGAGAAACAAAGTCACCGAGAGCAAAAGGAAAAACGTGAGCGGGGATTTCCGGTCCTCTTTCGCCAATCGCGGGTTCATTTTAAGAGAGAAGGCAACAGCGTTTGTCGTGTGTATCTTCCCCGCAAAAGTGAAGATTTTTGACGGAAATGGGGCGCGGTTAAAGGGTTAGGTTTTAACACCCTAAACACGTTGCTTGTTCATTTTTAAAGTATTGTATTATTACGCTAAGAGGGCGTTCATAGTCTTCCGATCGTAAGCTTCTTCGTCGTCGTCATATAGATCGTTCCATTCCACATTGCTCGTCGTCATCGTTTTTGCGCTTTTGTTAATGACGGAACACCGATTGACAAAGTCGAGCAAAACGTCCGCCGTTTTTTCCGCGTGCGCGTCGTGGACGAGAAGCGCGTGACAACCGTCTTTGACCGCGACGACGTCGCATTCCGGGGCGAGACGTCGAACGGTTTCGACTGTTTTATGTGTTCTGACCAAAGTGTCTTTCATGCCGACGATGCATAAGAGAGGCAACGCTGACTTTTTTACCCCTCCCACCTGCGAAGAAGAAGAGCCCAAGCACTCTAAAATATCCATGCCTTCTCTCGAGTGCGCGTCTACGAGGAAAGAGAGGTACGATCGCGCTTGAACGCGCCTGGCGTGCGTCCAAAACGGTTTGAAGTTCTTCGCGCTCGCTTTGACGAAATACGACGCCAACAAAGACGAGACAAACCCGTTCAAAGAGAGTAAAACCATACAAATCCGGATCCAAAACGCGACGAACAGTTGGAACGAAGCGCTCCTTCGCAACGCTCCCACGACGCAATCGCTCACAAACTCTGACCTAAACAACCCGTAAAAAGCCGGCTCTAACGTCCCATTGACGATTCCAACCCCGTTCACGCTTCCTATTTCTTCGATCGCAAACTTCAATGCGACTTGTGCGCCTAAGCTGTAACTAATTAAAGTCACTCGTCGTCTGCGAGACCACGGCCTCTTTTTCCTCCTTGGGCCTCTTTCCTCCTCTAACGCTCCTTCTTTGAGTAATAAATTCGGATGCGTCCGGTAAAAGTGCTCTAAAACTTTCTTCATGTCCGACACGCACGTTTCCACCGTCAGTGGTTTCTCGTTCGAGCAATTCGACGATCGGCCGTGGCCTCGGTAATCGTATCGTATCGCGTAACAGTTGTGACTGCAACACCTTTCGATGAACTTTTCGAATTGGAAACCGTCGTTGCACACGCCGTCGACGAGGAACACGATGTTTGTGCCGTCGTCATCTCTATCGTTTTTACTTCTGAACTCGTCGTCTTTTTCGGCGTAAATGTATTCGCAGTAGATTTGGCCCCGGTCGCCGTTGTCCAAGGAGTGTCGTTCGACGGTCGCGAATGTGTGCATGGAAAGTCTGGAGGTTTTGGTGAAAAATGTGGCGAAAGGAGTAAATACGACGGGAGGATGGCGCGGTGCAAAATCGAATTCAACGGGATGATGATGATGCGGTAAAGAGAGTATTATTACTGTTTAAAGTACGTGTTATATATATATATATGATGCACAAGTAAGTCAAGTCGCGGGCGGCGTCGAGCGTTCTTTCTTTAAAAACGTTCTCTCTTTCTCTCTCTCTCTCTCTACT
>JGI20155J14468_10001430_pt1 | contig 18751 bp, 17 predicted proteins | sample COG_05_FD_14468 | JGI IMG/M metagenome (IMG submission 14468) | reverse complement strand
AGGGGCATCTAACGGTCAGACGATAGCATTTTTAGTTGCAACTCCTTGGAATTCACTCTCCGTCACCTTCATCCTTATTGCCTTGATCGGGCTAAAATGGACTTTGCTCTTTATTTTTCTATCTCTACTCATAGCTATAGCAACTGGTCTCGCTTTCGAAAAACTTTCATCGATTGGCTACTTGACTCAAAATCCTAACCGAAGCGAATTGCCAAAAGATTTTATGGTTTGGCAACAAACAAAAAAAAATATAAAAACATTCGATTGGGGCTTAGAAGCTTCACTGAGGACCTTGAAAGTATCAGTACTTGAATCTCGTATGATATTACGTTGGATATTCCTAGGAATTATTATTGCCGCCTGTATTAGAACATTTGTCCATCCTGATGATTTTTCTTCTCTTGTCGGTCCGACTCTAATGGGTCTCGCTTTAACTATCGGTGCCGCAACAATAATAGAAGTATGCTCTGAGGGGTCATCACCTATCGCTGCCGATATCTTCAATCGAGCTCAAGCTCCGGGTAATGCCTTTGCTTTCCTCATGGCAGGAGTTTCGACTGATTACACTGAAATTGTAGTTTTAAAGCAGATATCTAGCTCTTGGCGTTATGCGATGGCTCTGCCGCTATTGAGTCTCCCTCAGATAATACTTCTCGGATGGCTAATCAATCACTTAGTAACTTGAACTGTTCACACTGGAAAGACTCTAAGTAGCTATTAAGCGAGCGCCTGATATCGTCATAACGAAAGCGCTAGAATAATTGACTGGTTATCTGTGGGAAAAAAATCAAAGCAACAGCTAAGAAAAATGTAATAAATGCAAAAGGCATTGCCCCGTAGAAAATATCGTTTAAAGAAATATCAGGATCGTCTATAGATGCTTTAATAGCGAAGACACTAAGTCCTAGAGGAGGAGTAAGTAAACCTACTTCCACTCCAATTACTGTGATAATTCCAAACCATACTAAATCACCACCTAAATTCAAAACAGTGGGCATCGCTAATGGAACCATGATCAATAAAATAGACGTGCTGTCGAGAACCATTCCTAGGAGAACCAGCGCTACTAAGTAGACAAATACATAGCCCGTCAGCCCTAATCCGGATCCACTGGCAATAGAGCTCATTATGTCGGGCAAACCAGAAAGCGTAATCATCAAACCAAATGATGTTGCAGCTATCACCATTAAAAGAATTGAAGCCGTTTTACTTACAGCATCCTTAATTAAATTATAAGTCTGAATAAAAGTGACCCTCTTCATCGCAAGAGCAATAAATATTGCCATCAAGGCTCCGACAGCACCAGCTTCCGTTGGCGTAAAAATACCACCATATATTCCACCAATCACGACAAGTAATAATATTAACGTTGGTATCATCATAAGAAGAATCGTATTTATTTTTTCAGGCTTTGGTGGAACGTCAGAATACTCGGGTGTCACCGCAAAAGGGAGTCGAAAAAATACACAAATAATGACCATCGTGCAAAGCATCAGGGCTAAAATAATGCCGGGAATGATTGCGGCAAGAAACAGTTTGTTGATCGATACTTCTGCTATAACACCGTAGATTATTAGTAATAAACTAGGAGGAATAAGCATCCCTAGAACAGAGGAACCAGCGATAAGTCCGAGAGAAAAACGTGCTGTGAATCCAAGCTCTATCATTGGGGGTGCAGCTACACGGCTGAAAATGGCGGCTGATGCGATAGAGATCCCTGTGATTGCTGCAAAAACAGTATTTGCGGCAACAGTCGCTACACCAAACCCTCCTTTTACAGAGCGAAACAGCCAATGTGCGACTGTCAAACTATCTCGTCCTATGTTTGCTTTTCCTACCACTAAGCCCATTAAAATAAAAAAAGGAACCGCAGCTAAGACATAGGAGGTTGCTGCACTATTCACCACTAAACCCAGCGAATTCGCGGCTACCAGAAAATCTCCTTTCATTACAGCAATACCAACTAATGCGGCAGTCATTAATGAAAAAACTACTGGAACGCCAGCTAGTAGAAGAAGAAACAAAAGAAAGATCGCCCCAAGGCCAATAGAGGCGCTTCCACTCAAAATATAAAAAGGTATGGGAGTTGCTATGAATAAGCAAAAGCTGACGAAAAAAGAAGAGCTACTATTGGAACAGATTAGTCTTCCCATATGGAACAACGAAGCAACAAACGCTAATCCAAATCCAATCAATATAGCCAGTTTTAATGGCCACAAAGCCATCGTGAAGACGCCGATGACTCCAATAAATTGATCATTTTTTATCGCATAACTAAAAAGCGGTACAACTGACAAAAAAATAATGCCACTAATCAGTAAGGTAAAGTACTCACTATAACCATAAAGCCCTAAGCGAATAATTCTTGTAGCACGCATAACTAAAAAGTCAGTGCTAATGAGGCTGCGGCTTACCACTTGCATAGGAGTGGCTAAGAAAACGATGATGGGGATCCCAACGGAAACGATCTCTTCTATACCTAGAAAAGGTAACAAGAATAGACTTCTTGCCACGATATCATAATTAACGAGGCCTACAACGATTGCTAAAACTAAGGCTCCTCCTATATGACTTATTTGTATTAAGGACAGCAAAACCTTCGGAAAGACTCCAAAGTATTTTATGAACTGAGTCAATTGGGACCCGTCTGATTTAGTACAGCTTTATCCCAATCGAAAGTGGGAGTCACTCCTTTCGAGCGCAGCCCATCCATAAGGTCAAATAAAATTCTTTTAGCGGGAAGACCCATCGCTTGGTAACGGTCGACCCATTGCTGACTCAACAGCGGAAGTCCTTCTATCCATCGAAGCTTCTCCCGCTCGTTTAAAGTTGAAAAAAATGCGCCTTCTTCTTTTAATTTTTGTACGGCAGTCAAATACAGCTGCATGCCAGCTTGAGAACTTAATCGAGAATATTCCAATGCCACTTCTTTGAGTATCTCTTTGATTTCATCTGGCAGAGTCTTCCAACGATCGCTGTTGACTGTCAATGCACCGACAGACTGAGCGCCAACTCCAACCAAAGTTATGTATGGCGCTACCTCGTGAAGCTTAAATGGATAAGCTCCCGTTAAAATAGTAACAGCGCCATCTGCTGCACCTGTTTTAAGCTGTGTATAGTAGCTAGTTAAAGCACCATTTACCGCAATAGCTCCAGTCCCCTTCAACCAAATAGAGGCTGCCCCGGGCGCTAAAATTCTTTTTCCTTTAAGATCATCGATTGTATCAACTGGAAAATCTGTGACCAAGTGATAAGTATCTGTTCCTGTCGCCGCCAAGAATTCAACATTATTATTCCGCCAGCTTGAAGCCAGCTCAGGGATCTGGACATGCAGCTGATTTACAACTTCAATTAATGCAACAAGATCATTGGTAATGAATGGTAAGTCATAAGTAATGTTCTGGAGCGGTAACCGAGAAGACTCCCAAACAGAACCAACCCATCCCACATCTGATAAGCCGATCTGTACTCCGTTGAGGCTATCTTTCCATCTGTATAGATTCCCATAATGCGCAGTCCAGGTTATTGAGTTTTTGTACTCAGTAAGGCTGATACGACGTTCACATTCAGGGATAAAGTAATCACGAATTAATGCGGTCCAAGGCACGGTGGCTGGATGAGTCGTCGCAACCGTCAAGCTAATATTTTTACTATCCGCTAACACAAGACAGCTAATGGCTGAGGCAATCAATAGAATAGATAATTGTCGCATATGCTCCCTTATGAATTTCAACAAATATCCTATGGAGACGGATACTGATTCAGTATCCGAGTCTATTATCACAGCCTAACCCAGAACCCACAAATAATTAACCACAAACCTATCATTTTTTCCGGATTTGCGTTACTACTAAGTTACGAAAAATTTTATTATTTAGGGGACTAGTCATGAGTGAGATCCATAACGGAGAATGTTTTTGCGGAGCAGTAGAGCTCTCAGTTAAGGGGGATGCTGCAGCAATGGGGTATTGTCACTGTGAGTCTTGTCGACATTGGTCTGCCGGTCCAATGAATGCATTCTCCTTATGGTCGCCAGAAAGTGTCACCATAACAAAAGGCGCTGAATTCATAGAGACTTTCGCGAAGACTGATGCTAGCCATAGAAAGTGGTGCAAAAAATGTGGTGGGCACATCATGACAGATCATCCAAGTATGGGGTTGGTTGACGTTTATGCAGCTATTCTCCCTAGTCTAGATTTTCAACCAGGAGTCCATGTTTTTTATAGCGAAAAGGTCGCGAGCATAAAAGATGGCTTACCAAAAATGGTTGATGTCCCTGCAGAAATGGGTGGCTCAGGGGAAACTCTACCAGAATAAAAGGCTCTGTCAGACGGCGGCTGTCATCCCGCCATCCACAGGTAAAATCGTACCCGTAATATAGGCAGACGCCCTGGAACCAAAAAACAGGGCAACGCCTGCCATGTCTTCATAAACACCGAGCCTATTCAGCAAAACTTTCTCACTGATCCGCTCCTCGCCCATGGATTCGATCATCGGAGCCATCATGTCAGTCACAAATGGTCCTGGAGCAATGGAGTTTATATTAACGTGACGCTTTGCTAACGGTGTCGCAAGCGTTTTAGTTAGATGATGTAAGCCTGCCTTAGATACAGAGTAAGAGTAATTATCCCACAGAGGTGTTCGCAAACCATCTACTGAACCAATATTTATAACTCTTGCCGGATCTCCTTTCGTCGCCTTGGCTGCCAACATTTCGAGAAAACTTTGTATCAGGAAAAACGGACTTTTAAGGTTAAGAGAGATTACCTTGTCCCAACCTTTTTCAGGAAAGGAAGGCAGAGAGCTGCCCCATGTCGTACCAGCATTATTGACTAACACATCTAGTCCACTCTCCCTTGTCTGCAACTCTAAACATACGCGCTCAATCTCAGACATCTGAGACAAGTCCGCTGGTAAAGACGCACATTCTCCCAACTTCCGCAATCCAGCGGCAGCTTCGTCGCATACTTCAGAATTCCGAGAGCAAATATATACGTGAGCACCAGCCTTCACGTAGGCCTTGGCGATCATAAAACCAATTCCTCGAGAACCACCCGTCACAAAAACTACTTTATCTTTGACATCGAACAAAGACTCTGACACTAGGAACTCCTCAAAAAAACTACTATACCTGCTTTACTCATATTATATCTCAGCGTTCAAAGGCTGATTGATGGCACTTAATATAGCCCGCAGCGAAGCCTCTAAAATATCTGTCGATAAGCCCACACCACAGTACCGTTGTCCATTAATATTAAGTTGTACATAAGTAACTGCTTCGGCATCAGCCCCAGCCTCTTGGCTAAGTGTATGCTCACTGTACTCAACGAGAACAATCTCACTACCGCTATGACTTTGCATTGCATTTACAAATGCACCTACCACACCAGCGGCATGCCCTTCCAATTGCAAACGAGTAGAACCATAGGTCAAGTCCACAACTAAAGAATCTTCACCATCTTTGCGAGACAGTTCATAGGAAATCAACTGATATGGATTTTGGGTCTCCAGATAGTGTGACTGGAAGAGCGACACTATTTTATCTGGCGCAACCTCCGACTCTGTCTTCTCTGCGTAACCTTGTACCACTGCACTAAAATCTATCTGAAGCCAACGAGGAATGTTTAAACCTCGTTCTTGCTCCAACACGTAAGCAATTCCACCTTTCCCTGACTGACTATTGATACGTATAACTTCCTGATAGGAACGCCCCAAATCAGACGGATCGATTGGAAGGTACGCCACCTGCCAGATGTCTTCAGGCTTGCGCTTGGCAAGACATTTTTTTATGGCATCCTGATGGCTCCCAGAAAATGCCGTAAACACCAGCTCTCCAGCATATGGATGCCTAGGATGAACAGGAAGCTGCGTACAAGCTTTCACACATCGAATAATTTCGTCCATATTAGAAAAATCTAACTCCGGATCGATACCTTGACTATAAAGGTTCATGGCCATCGTAACGATGTCCATATTGCCAGTACGCTCTCCATTACCTAATAATGTTCCCTCTATTCTGTCTGCGCCGGCCATAACACCCAGCTCAGCTGCAGCGACAGCACAGCCTCGATCGTTATGAGTATGGAGACTTAATATGACACCCTCTCTGCGAGAAACATGAGTAGACATCCACTCAATTTGATCAGCATAAATATTAGGAGTGGCCATCTCTACTGTAGCAGGCAAGTTAATGACGCACGGAGCTTCAGGACGAGCATCCCAAATCTCTAATACCTCGTCACAAACATCTACCGCGTACTCCAGCTCGGTTCCCGTAAAGCTTTCGGGAGAATATTCAAACTTCCATTTAGTCTCAGGATATTTTTTTGACTGCTCAAGAACTATTTTTGCACCATCTGTAGCAATCTTCTTAATTCCCGCTTTGTCCAAACCAAAGACCTGCTCTCTTTGCACTACGGAAGTAGAGTTGTATAAGTGCATAATTGCATTCTTCGTGCCAACAAGAGACTCAAAAGATCGTGCGATCAATTCCTCTCTCGCTTGTGTCAAAACTTGTATTGTCACATCGTCAGGGACCAAGTTATCGATGACAAGTTTTCGTACAAAGTCAAAATCAGGCTGAGAAGCAGCGGGAAAGCCAACTTCAATTTCCTTAAAACCAACCTTTACCAATAATTTAAACATCTGTAGCTTCTGACTCACGTTCATAGGTTCAATTAGCGCTTGATTACCATCACGCAGATCCACGCTACACCAGAGCGGTGCCTTCATGATTTCCTTATCAGGCCAACTCCTGTTCTTCAGACCCACTAATGGATAAGGAGGGTATTTCGCATGATTAAAGCTTGTCATATTAAACCTCGTACGATTAAACGTTAATTTTCGGGCTTAAAACCCAAGATGGTCAAATTAGAAGGTAATTTTATACTTAAACTAGTAGATATTAATTGCTATTTTAGGCATAAATAGCTAATAATTTAGTTTAATTGTCTAAATTTATTAGATATTATAGTTTAATTAACTAAAAAAGAATCCTCATGAAGCTCGACAGCACTGACAAAAGAATCTTATCCTGCATGCAAAGAAATGCCCGCATAACTAACTTGGAGCTCGCAGAAAAAATAGGTTTGTCCCCCACCCCATGTTCCAGACGAGTCAAACGATTAGAGGATTCTGGACTTATCGAAGGTCACATCACGGTGCTGAACCAGCAAATGCTTGGCTTAAATATTACGGCGATGATTAGTATTAGTATGGACCGACACACACCGGAGCGCTTTGAAAGTTTTGAAGAGAAGATAGCCGGACTTCCAGAAATAATTGAATGCAGTATTGTTACTGGACAGTCTGCAGACTACTTAATTAAAGCAGTACTTCCTGACATGACCTACTATGAAGAATTTTTATTAGGGAGACTAACTCGAATAGAAGGAGTGACCGGCGTCCATTCTAGTTTTGTTCTTCGGCAAGTTATTAAAAAAAACGAACTGCCTATCTAAGGCCAAGTGAAGTATTTTAGAACGCAAATTATAATACATTAAAATTGGAAAAAGGATTTAAGTCCAAAATGATAATTGACCCTCTTGCCTCAGAACCTAAAGACATTTACAAAATCCTGATCGGATCAATTGTTCCGCGTCCTATAGCTTTCGTATCTTCCCAAAGTCAGGATCGAATCAACAACCTTGCCCCATATAGCTTTTTTACTGGAATTAGCGCAAATCCACCCGTGATAGGATTCAGCCCAATGAAAGTAAAAAGTGATAGAGACCGAGATACTAAAAATAACATAAAAAATACTAGAGAATTTGTCATCAACATAGTGTCGCACGGATTTTCGGAAGAGATGAATGTAACCTCTGCAGACGTATCCCCAGACGTCGATGAGTTCGAACTTGCTAATCTTACTCCCATAGCGAGCGACCTAGTCGCACCCCCAAGACTCAAAGAAGCCAAAATAAGTATGGAATGTCGTTTATTACAGATTGTCGAAATCAGCCAGAAGCTTCTTGGGGGAGCATTCGTCATTGGAGAAGTTGTTCGTTTCCATGTATGTGACGATATTATCAGTAACTACAAAATCGACCCCGATAAACTTAAGCCAATCGGACGCATGGGAGGCTTAGAATATACTCGTACTAAAGATCGCTTCACTCTTGAAAGGCCGAAGTAGCTATATAAATATCCATTACCTGTTCGGGTGAAAAAAATGATTGGCAAACGCTTAACTTTTTGGTTTAAAAAAATTCATACAACTTTAGTCGTATTAGGTTTGGTCGCCCTTATTTACAACTTAAGCACTAATAGTTCTGTCGACATTACATCTAATTGGGGAATCTTGGTTGGCGCGGGGTTTCTGGTCAGTCAAATATCCTTCTATATCTACTCTTGGAGATTTCGAAGAGTTGCCAGCCTGATGGATATTCAACTAAGTGCGGTCGACTCTTTGCGCCTTAACATGCAAGGTCTTTTCTATCATTTTTTTCTGCCGTTTTCCGCAGGTGCAGACTTTGCGAAATTTTTTAAATTGAAAATGCATCAAACTAGCAAGCAAGTGCGGCTTAGAGCTATCATCCTAGATCATTCAGTGGGCGTATTCTCATTGCTTTTAATTGCGACTTTTTTGCTTAGCTATAAGGAGCACCCTTTCGAGTACCCACAGATGAATTATCTTATATCGGCCGGCATATGTTTTACGATCCTTGCCATCATTATGGTATGGAAAAAATACTTTGTTAGCATTAACAAATTTGTCGTTATCAATATGCCAAAGATAGTAACGATATTCGTAAGCTCAGTTGCAATGCAAACCCTACTATCTTCAGCCATATGGCTAGCAAGTTTAGACCTAGGTATGGACATCTCATATATGGATGTCCTTTTTGTGATGTCTCTATCGATGATCTTTAACGGAGTTCCCGTCCACTTCTTAGGTATAGGTCTCACCGAGATTATGGGATCAGCACTTTATATCTCGATTGGGTTATCGCCAGTAGAAGCAATTCAAATGATATCTTTTTTATATATTTTTCGTCTAACAATAGCTGTGATGGGAGGGGGCTGGGAATTTCTTGATCAAACATTGACTAGGCATTAATTCGATCCGCAGAAGCCGTTGAAGTGGGAGAATTTGAGTATTCCCGAAAGAGCCTTCGAGCAGGTAGACTGTCGGCTTTCATTAAGTCTGGGACACGATTTATCACAAAATTTAAAAGTAGATTAGTCGACCGTCGATAGACGTACTGAGGTTCGATATCAGCGCCAATAATAGATTTTCCATCGTAAGATCCTAACCCTAAGTGTAAAAACTTACTTTTTCGATCGATTGCTATCCGAACCACCTCGTTAATTAACTGGAACCATTCACCGCCTGGAGAGCGTTTGTCTCTTCCAAAAAAAGTAGCAAAAGTAGTCTCGTCATCAAATATTACCATCCCATGAGCGATGCGTTTACTCTCCGAGACGACAGTGACGAGCAAGCTATTAGGCCCGAGTATCAGATCCATGTTTTCATAATATCCCGGCGTCAAAGCTTCTCTCATAAAACCACGGGTATCTGATCTTATAATTCCGGCTTGATCCGCCCATAAATGAGAATCACTTGCGAAATTTTGAATCACTTCCACAGCGTTTCCCCCCAACTCAGCATGCCTCAATCTCCTCTTGATATCTTTACGGTATCGGGCACGAAAGCTATTCAAATAAGAATCATAGCTCTTCCATTTAATCTTAATCCGCGCTAAAGGAAAATTAGATCGCGTCTTATATCCTCGACCTTCAAGTACTTTGAAAAAGTCCCGTTCATTTTCGAGGAAATCTCTGAGAACTAACAACTTGCTGTTTTTCGTAGAAGCTATATCTTGCATAGCCGTCTCGACATACATCATGATTTGGCGTCGACAAACTCCGTCTTTGTTAGAAATAGAGCAGCCCGATATGAGCGGCGTAGCACACTCTGTTATCCGAAGACTTAATAAAGAAGGCCATATTTTTCTAATTTTTTTAACCACATCGAAAAAAAACCTAGGCAAGAGCTGTGCAAAATCAGTAATCACAGTATAAACGCACGCGTGGCCCACTATGTTGCCCAGCTCGTCATATATGACCGGGTAGAAGTAATCGCAACCTTGTATTTTTGCTGCTTCAATAGCTCTTAGATAGCCATGAGATCTAGTGATGCCAGACGAACCTACTATCTCATCCCACTCATTTTCAGGGAGTTTTAAAATAGAGTCGAAAACTTTTAAGCTGTATTGTCCAACAGACCTTGTATTTCCTTCGACGCCAGCTTCATTGTCATCATGCGCCTTTGACCGTGACTGATTTGAATTCATAAACGCACAACGACCGATAATCTGTGAAGCATATTTAATATACGATAAACCGTAAGACTTGCCATGATAACACTTAATTTTTCGCAGACGAGCGAAATGTACAGCTCCAAGATGAACTGCTCTTACTGGCAGAGAATCTATAGTTTCAGGGAATCAGCTGCGTGAGGATACTAGCTGTAAAAATTCAGATCGAGTCCTATCAGACGAAAGAAATGAGCCCAACATAGAAGAAGAAACCATGGAAGAATTCTGCTTTTGAACTCCTCTCATCATCATGCAAAGATGGCTGGCTTCTACAATAACTCCGACGCCCAAGGGCTTCGCTATATCAAACACGGCAGTAGCTATCTCATGAGTGAGCTTTTCTTGAATTTGAAGACGCCTAGAAAACATATCACTTATTCTGGCAAGCTTACTGACCCCGAGTACTTTTCCATCTGGTATATAGCCAATATGACAGCGGCCAAAGAAAGGCAACATGTGATGCTCACAAAGGCTGTATATCTCAATGTCTTTAACTATCACCATCTCTCTTGAGACAGATTCAAAAAGAGCACCATTAACAATCGTCGTTAAGTCTTCATTAGCACCAGACGTCAGGAATTGTAGTGCCTTAGCAGCTCTCTCAGGGGTTTTTTGCAGTCCTTCTCGAGATGGATCTTCTCCAATCGACTCTAGTATTTTTAGAAATAAATCTTGCATAGTAATTCCCAGTGATTTAGTAATTTCCCATCAGTCCAGTTACGACGCTGCAGGACGAAAGGATCGTTTGCTCTGGCGCTCAATTAATATTCACCTAAGGGCATCTGGTCTCTCACTACCGATTTATCGCTGCCCCAATCTGTTGCTCAAGTATAACCTCTATTAAATGAGGGCCGTGAGTATCCATCGCGCGGCTAAACTCATGATCAAATTCTGCGACCGTATTTACTCTACTAGCACTAACGCCCATACCTTGCGCAATCTTGACCCAGTCAATAGTTGGATTAGATAAATCGAGCATAGACAGCGTCTTTTCATTCGGCTCACCTGCGCGAGTCCGGTACAGCTCGACATTTAAGATGTTGTAGCTACTGTTGTTCAGCAAAACGACCGTCACGTCGGTCTTCTCTCGAGCCATACTCCATAGTGCCTGAACGGTATACATTGCGCTGCCATCGGCCTGTAACCCAACTACTTTCCTCTCTGGGCACGCGATGCTTGCACCCAAGCATACAGGCAATCCGTATCCGATCGATCCTCCTGTTATTGCCAACCAATCGTGTTTAGGGGCATTTTGAGTCTGGACGAATAGCTCAAGCCCACTACTAATGCCTTCATCTACTAAAATAGTATTTTCGGGAATCCGAGAGGATACTATTTGCCCTACCGTAGTTGGAGTTAACTCATCTGATGAGACTTTGTATTCTGCCATCGCTTGGGTTGGAAAAGTATTTGGCGCGTCAACTTTTTCTGTTAAATCAGTCAACGCTTGTAAGATATCTTCATCAGGCATTGCGAGCGATGACACCAGGCAATTATCAGGAAATAGCGTACTTGAGACTCCTGGATATGCAAAAAAAGCAACTGGAGCAGGAGCACCTATCAAGATTAGCTGCTCAAATTCAGCTAGAAAATCAATTGCTTGCTCAGCAAAGTATGGAACGCGCGCAACTGGCACTCTACCCACACCTCTTTGCAATCGCGCAGGGAAAGTTTCACCTAAAAGAGTCACACCGGTGCTCTCACTGATTCGTCCGGCGAGCTCTAGTGTATCTTCTTGTAACGCTCTTCCACCAAGCATAAGAGCGGTTTTACGCCCATTATTTAGCAGCTCAGTACACGAGTCTAACGTTGCAATAGACACTTCAGACAAGGGCTCGGGCTTGATTCGGTCGTAAGATTTAGTCGCTGACTCCCATGCATGATTAGCAGGAACAACCAGCGTAGCAATTTTACCTGCTCCTGAAAGCGCAGCTGAAACAGCTTCCGCTCCAGCCATAGAGAGGTCTTCAGCAGAGTCAGTGAATTTGTACCAATGTGAGTGAATCTTCACGTGAGCTTCAACATCGGAAGTAAGGGGTGCATCATGCTGATGATGCCAGACAGCATGATCTCCCACTATATTAACGATAGCTGATCGTGCACGGCGAGCATTGTGTAGGTTGGCCATACTATTAGCGTAACCTGGCCCAAGGTGAAGAAGTGTAATAGCAGGTTTTCCTGAAAGTCGTGCATACCCATCAGCCGCTCCACTCACTACGCCCTCAAACAAACAGAGAATAGAACGGACGTTGTCGGTCTTACCAATTGCAGTTACCAGATGCATTTCGGAGGTTCCGGGATTAGAAAAGCACACCTCTACTCCAGATTCCATTAAAGTCTCTAACAATGCATGGGCACCATTCATAGTCTTCGCCTTCGTCTATACATGCAATTTAATAACAATAGTATTGTACATTTTTTGCCGACCTATCAACATATAGTTCGGTTTATTCCTAATGGAGTTCGAAAAAAATAATCTGGCATTATCTACACAAGAGAGTCTACAGTTTTAGTCTTTCGGCGTATCTAGGAGTAGTCGTCTACAAGAGAGGTCATACATATCTCTTAGAATCTCAAACTTCCTCCAGTCTCTTTCAATGATATTAGTCATCTCTTCTGATGCTTCGGCCATTCGGAAAACAGTTTCCTCGTTTGTTAGCGTCCGCCGAGAAAAACCTATAGCTTCTTCACCTAACTGGTAAAGTTCTTCATATTGACCTACTCTGCTTACTTTTGTGGAATTGAAAAAATATGCTGCACAGTGGGCGAAACTATATCTTTGCAGAGTAGCAGTCTCAGCAGCCGATGCCTGACCCGAGAAAAAGAACAGCACCCATGGGAAGAAAAAATATTTCACTTTCACAAATTAGTTCTCCATTTTACGTCAAAAAATATTCTACTAATCTGTCTACCGTAAAACTCGTCAGAACGTTCCGACAATATAGTCTTTCTTATCTAATATAAAACCAATGTGTCATGACTAACTTTTTTATATTCACTCCGCACCAATCTTTATCTTAGCACGACTAAATATTCATACGTTCGCCCATCACCCATTACGACAACAGGCTTCACTCGCAGGAAAGTAGCGAAGGCTTGAGCAGTCGTCTCAAAACACCCGGAACTCACCAACTCTTCGATAAATATCGCATCCGCTTCTCGAAGATACTTCGCCTAACGCTATTTCTAACTGACCAACGATCGTGTTGGAGTAAAAAAATAAAGGCCTATGTCTCTTTTGCTTGAATGATGAATTTCCCAACAGCAACTCCGGTCACTTTAACTAGGGTACCTGCTGACAATTCTTGTTCACTGCTAAGATTCCAATCGATACCTGAATAACGATAAACAGGATTTTTGGTCCTAGACACAGCATCATTTAAAATAAAAATATGTCCAACTAAATCATTCGTAACTTTCCTACTTTCAACGTTACCTTGCATAGACTTTAACGGGCGCCACAAGATCACGGCCGATAAGGCGGTTAATACTCCCACGCTTAACAATGCACTGAGCATTGAATCTGGGATAACACCAACGGTCATAAGCCCTCCTGCTGCCACCGCAGCAAGACCAACAAAAAACAAGACGAAAGTTGAGAAACCCAAAACCACAACTTCGATAACAAGCAATGCTAAACCAGCCATAATCAAACTTTCAGACAAATTATTACTAATCCAATTCATTTTTTAGCTCGCAACGTTCTTATTAAGCGTGTTTATAATCGTCATGGCCTGAGTAACCATGCTGGCCGCATCAGTACCGTTATCGGGTAATAAGACCACTGACGACTCTTTCGCTATAGCAAGTTTAGCCTCAATTGCCTTGGTCGCCAAATCAAGCTGTACTGCCTTCTGACCTTCTTCAGTTGCCGCTGCTTGACCTACTTGTCTTAGAGATTCTGCTTGGGCTGATGCAACAGCCACAATCGCCTTGGCCTCACCTTCTGCGCGCAAGACCTGCTCTTCTTTTTCTGCTTCGGCTGCTAATACTACGGACGCTTTTGCACCCTCAGCTCGGTTAATAGCCGATTGTCTATCCCCTTCTGACTCCAAGATCTGAGCGCGCTTCACCCGCTCAGCTTTCATCTGTGCTTCCATGGCTTGCATAACTGACTGAGGTGGTACAATATCTTTTATCTCATAACGAAGTACTTGAATACCCCATGGACTTGCGGCCTCATTAATCGCCGCTACGATATTAGTGTTTAATATGTCGCGCTCTTCAAACGTTTTATCAAGCTCCATTTTACCCAACTCAGAACGCATCGTGGTTTGGGCCAACTGAGTTACAGCAAACACATAATCATCTATGCCATAAGTCGCTTTATACGGATCAAGCACACGAAAATAAAGTACACCGTCTACAGACAAGGAAATATTATCTTTCGTAATAGCGCTTTGCTCGGGCACGTCGACGGCTTTTTCTTTCAGAGACCGATCTGCAGAAATGCGATCAATAAAGGGGAGGATAAAATTTAATCCAGCTTCTTTTGTGGACTGATATTTACCAAAACGTTCGATCACATAAGCACGATTTTGCGGAACAAATTTAATTGAGCTTTTAAGGCCAATTACAATTAGAACCAATACAAGTGTTTGCATGGTTAATAAATATTCAAATACAAAGTCCATTATTTTCTTCCTGAATGTTTTACTAATTTACTAAATAAATTTTATTTAATAGATAAGGCCTAACTGCTATTACCATTTAAGGCACTAATCCATATTCACTTTATTTCCTGCTCTAAGTAGATGGGGTGATTAACTCATCTATAGTGCCAAAATGTAGCCTGCGAGTTACTCGTATTTTCAGTAGTCTCAGGTTTATGCAATATTCTGTGTAACTGTAAGAGACATTTTCGGCTTAATCAATCAGTTAGATTTTGTAGAAAAATTTCCTTGTTCCTTAATAGACGTATAAGTTCTTATTGATTCTGCTACCTTTGACTGATTGTTAGAAGTACCGTGTATTCCTTGCTAAGCTGCTTGTTGCAGATACGACGTCATAAAAGCGTGAATACTGACATCGACTCGAGTGCTTAAGTCATCGTTCAATATGCTGTAGACCAAGTCGTCGCGCGCGCGAATATTTTGGTAAACGATACAGCCATCGGGTCCGGCACCTTCGATATGCGTTTCCACGCCTTGGGCGATCGCGAAGTGACCTGTCGGTCGAATTTCGTGGCGTTCGCTACCATCGTCCTGTGGTTCCCAGATATGCTGTTCACCATGCAGGACCAAGGCTGAACTCGGTTGATGATGCCTATGGTAAAAGCATTTCTGGTTCGCTTCGAAATTGAAGAGAAGGTCGATCACCCGTGTTTCTACGTCGACATTCAAGAGATGGTAAGAAAAACCCATGTAGGTACCAAAAGCTTGCCAAGCAATATTGGCAGGATTGAATTTGATCTGGTCTAAGTTTTGCCTCATATGCTCATCTTTCCTATTATTTAATCAGCCTAAGGTAGCAAATGACCATGCTTACCGCCAAGTTAATTTAAAGAGCGTTCCCTGGGTGTGATTGGTAATTGCATTGATAATCCGACCGCCTCTTCAAATCGTTTTGCAATACGCAGCAAGGCAGCTTCACCCCGAGGTTTCCCCATGATCTGCACCCCTACCGGCATTCCCTCCGCTGTAAACCCGCAAGGAATACTTATTGTTGGACAGGCTGTCATCGTTAAGGCGAAAGTAATAGAAAACCAATCAATATATGTCTCGCACAATTTACCGTCGATTTCTTTTACATATCGTTCCTCCACTGAAAAAGGTGCTATAGATGCCGCGGGGCAAATAAGAAAATCATGCGTTTGGAAAAACACTATTACTTTCTTATAAAGCTCAGTCCGAATGCGTTCTGCTATAAATATTTGTTCTGGACGAATGTTAAGGCCGCGCTCAATATTACCGATTATTTCAGGGGCTATCTGCTGCCTATGTTGTTTTAGAATAGGTTCCATCAAGGTTGCAAACAAGACAGCTCGAAGAGTTTGAAATGCCTCAAGCACACCTGAAAAATCAGGAATATCATCTGTCACGTCTGCACCAAGACTAGCGAATACCGACGCCGCTCCCCTACAGACTTGTGCTATTTCTTTTTCGATTGAAACGATAGAAAGGTCAGTGCTGAAAGCCACACGTTTCAGTATGTCCTTCTCTTGCAAAGATTCTACGAAAGACGGCCCCGAATGATCGAATGAAAGGGGGTCATCAATCTGATGTCCAACACTCGCATCTAGCATCAAGGCCAGATCGTCAACATTTCGTGCCATCGGTCCTTCGACCCAAAGGGTGTCCATTGGTGGCAATCGCTTGCCGCGGGGTACACGACCTGGACCTGGACGCAAGCCAACAATGCCATTGAAGGCTGCTGGTGTCCGTAGACTTCCTCCTAAGTCATTTCCTGTAGCGAGCCAAACCGAACCGCTAGCTAGCGCTGCCGCTGATCCCCCAGACGATCCACCAGCACTTTTTCTTAAATCCCAAGGGTTACGGGTTATTCCATTCACCGGGTTAAAAGTATGACCGCCCGCCCATTCTGGAACATTGGATTTTGCTACTCCAATTGCTCCATTAGTTTCAAGCTGCCGAACCGTCGCATCAGATTTTTTTGCGACATTTTTCAAAAATATTGGCGAACCGTAGGTAGTTAAGGCGCCACCAAGGTCATTGTAGTCTTTTATCGCGATAGGTAGTCCACATAGTGACTTTGGATTTTCTGAATGTGCAGTATAGTCGAACGATTTTGCTTGCGCGCGTGCCTGTTCAAAACAATGGATAGGTAATGCGTTGACTTTGTTGTCTATAGCTTCAATTCGTTGTATCGATGCCTCCACTAGATCTAATGGGGAAACTTCTTTGGAGCGTAACCGAGCAACAGCTTCAGTCGCTGTCATTTTTATATATTCATTGATCACTTTTTTAATTTTTGATCCTCGACATCAATATCTATAATTTAAATACTAAAATCAATAATTTATACAGTTATCAATTACTCCCACTCAGTAATTTTACCGTTATAAGCGTTTGATTTAAATAGTTTTTTATACTTTGTGGAAAGTTTGTATTTTTCTTCATGCTTACTTTTCAACCACTTACATCAACGTTACTATTCATAACACATTATACCTAACCTTACGCACACAAAAGGTTTCAATAAAGGTATCTACGTTATGCAGAGAGTGAGTCTTAGTTGGTAATTTATCGAGTTAGGAATCAGAAGTATGAAAAATAGTTAACGGCAGGGGGGTCTATCGGATTAGTCAGTCACTAATCTTCTTTCCGTTTTTATATGTTCCCGCCTTTGCCATCCAGATTTCTCCATCTTCAGTATACCAAACCCAGTCATTTTCATACTTTCCGTTCTTGTAACTACCTTTATTCCATAACTGTCCATTTTCGTGATAAGAAACCCACCCACCTTCTTTCTTGCCGTTCTTGTAACTTCCTTTACTGCGTAACTTTCCATTTTTGTGATAATTAACCCACTCACCTTCTCCCTTTCCGTTCTTGTAACTACCTTTATTCCATAACTGTCCAGTCTCGTCATAATTAACCCACTCACCGTCTTTCTTTCCGTTCTTAAAACTTCCTTTCTCTTTTAACTGACCATTTGCGTGATACGTAAAATACTCACCTTCAAATCGTCCAGTCCCAAAACTCCCTTTCTCTTTTAACTGACCATTTGCGTAATACAGAACCCACTTACCTAGTTCCTCTCCGTTCTTATATCTTCCTTTATAACTTAACTGTCCATCCTCGTAATACTCAACCCACTCACCTTCTTTTATTCCATTCTTCATTTCCCCCTGTTTTTTCCCACTTACTTTTCCTGTAAAAGGGGTTTCGGTGAACTTCTTATAGTAAATATAATCTCGTTCCACCAAATCATCCCAATCCACACTCCAACAAGAAGTAGAGAGTAGAGACAGAAGGAGTATCGGTAGTAGGAATAGAGTTTTCATTCTTTACTTTATAGCACAGGACGAAAGGAGTGAGAAAACTGGAACGCTTTTTACAAACTATAAATGCGACTTAGGTTCGTAGATTTTAGTCTTTCTACAAATGAAGTTCAGTAATAGTCAAAGTTTGTAGAATGTTTGTAACATTGTCGATCAGTCACTTTTTAAGTGGTTGATTTACCTAGATATTATTTTGTCGGAACCTGTAATATTTATTAAAAAGTTATTTTAAGCCATTGATTTATAACAAGTTTTATTCCCACTCAATAGTTGCTGGCGGCTTTCCTGAAATATCATAAACCACTCTGGAAACACCACTCACTTCATTGATAATACGCAAAGATATCAAATCTAAAAAATCATATGGAAGATGAGCCCAGCGAGCAGTCATAAAGTCTACTGTTTCTACAGCTCTGATTGCGATCACATGATCGTAACTCCTGGCATCACCTTTCACTCCCACAGACTT
>JGI20155J14468_10001429_pt1 | contig 18754 bp, 20 predicted proteins | sample COG_05_FD_14468 | JGI IMG/M metagenome (IMG submission 14468) | reverse complement strand
AGTGTTAAGCAACTTGCAAATATAACAGGCACTGTTGTTAGTTTTGCTTTTTTCATTGTCATTTATTGACCTCGTTATTTTTATATAAAATTGACTTTTTTATTACGTGACTGTTTTAGTCAGATATAAATAAAAATGTCAATCCTGATTTTTTTTGTCAGGTTAAAAATAACTATGAGCATAAATTTAAAAGAGTAGATTAGCTCTTTTCATTTTTTTTAGCTTCCTCCCACTGGCCTTCCCATTGGGTTTCACTCATCGATTTAAGTGCCTGATGTTTTTTACTGGCAGCCTTCTCAATGTAATCAAAACGCTTGATAAATTTAAGATTAGCCCTCCTAAGAGCATCTTCTGGTTCAATAGATAAATGCCTAGCAAGGTTAACTACCGAAAACAATAAATCTCCTAACTCTTCTCTAACCTCGACTTCCGTCTCACTCACTGACGCATTTTTAATTTCTTCAATCTCTTCAAGTATTTTGTCGTAAACTGGACTAATTGACTTCCAATCAAAACCAACGCGAGATGCTCTCTGTTGAATTTTAAAACTTCTAGTTAAAGCCGGTAATGCTAATGCTATTCCAGCAAGGGCTCCGCTATCCGCCTCAATAGATCGCTCTTTTTCTTTTATCGACTCCCACTCAACCATTTGTTCATCGATTGTTCGATCAGGAGAACTCTCTTCAAAGACATGAGGGTGTCTGTCTATCATTTTTCTGGAGACCTTACTTATTACGCTGTCCAGATCGAATAGGCCCTTCTCAGATGCAATTTGAGACTGATATACTGTCTGCAATAGTAAGTCGCCTAACTCGTTTTCGAGATTAACCCAGTTTTCTTTTGAGACGGCATCAAATACTTCATATGCTTCTTCGATGGCGTATGGAGCGATTGAAGAGAACGTCTGTTCGATATCCCATGGGCAGCCATTTTCTGGATCTCGAAGAGCTGAAACTATTTCTCGAAGTTTATCTAATCGCTCAGTAGAAGTATTAGACTTCTTCATTTTTTAACTCCATCGCATTTTGTTTAGTTAGTATAATCTAGGAAACGTAACCTCTGTTACCATATAATAAGGGCAAACCAGGCTGTGTTTTTAAATTTTGAACTTCACCTATAAGTACGTGATGAGTTCCAATTAATTCAGAAGATAATAATCTGCAGTCAAGGGAGATAAGACAGTCCGAAAGAACAGGTGCACCAGTAGTTAAACTTTCGAATATTGACACTTGAAATTTACTGTCAGTGTTATCACTCACACGAGTAGAAAAGACATCTGCAACTTCCTTTTGATTATTTTTTAAAGTGTTAATACAAAAACATTCATTTTTTATAATTAGTGGTGCGGCGGTTGAATCCTTATGTAAACAACATAAGATTATTGGACTATTACTATCGACAGAAACACTGGTTACTGAAGAAACTGTTGCCCCAGCTTTTCCAAAACTCCCGTCAGTTGTCACTATATGAACTGAAGAAATTAANTTNCTCATTGCATCTAAAAATTCGGACTTTAAGTTCATACTGTCCTTTCCTGNATNAATAGTAAGGGTATATTAAGATTACTAAAATACATCAACGTCTTTTAATTCTCTNTATTGTAAATTATAGGAGATGATATCTTTTGATGTTAATTGATAGGACACGCAATGAGTTTTTCAGTAGGAATTTTAGGTGCTTCTGGTTACACGGGCGCTGAACTAATTCGTCTAATAATCAATCATCCAAAATTAAAAATTACAGCGTTAAGTGCTGATAGAAAAGCTGGTTTGTCTCTTTCAGAAGTTTTTCCACATTTAAGCTTTCATAATTTACCAAAATTAGTAAAAATTGATCAGATTGATTTTTCAAAATTAGATTTATGTTTTTGTGCGTTACCTCATCAAACTTCACAAGCCGTAATAAAAAAGCTCCCTAACAACTTAAAAGTAATTGATTTAAGTGCAGATTTTAGACTTAGCGATCCTGAAGAATATAAAAGATGGTATGGTTCTACGCATATAGCGAAAGATTTACAAAAAGAATTTGTATACGGCCTAACTGAGTTTTATCGAGACAAAATAATATCAGCTCGTTTGGTTGCTGGAACTGGATGCAATGCAGCGGCTGGCCAATACGCGCTTCGACCACTAATAGAGTCGAAGGTTATTGATTTAGAAAATATAATTATTGATTTAAAGGCGGGGGTTAGTGGTGCTGGCAGGGCTCTTAAAGAGAACCTTCTTCATGCTGAACTTTCGGAGGGATTGCATCCATACTCGATAGGAGGAACGCACAGACATTTAGCAGAGTTTGATCAAGAGTTATCCAAAGTGGCTGGAACACCTGTTAAAATTCAATTTACTCCACATTTAGTACCTATAAACAGAGGTATACTCGCAACTATTTACGTAAAGGGGAGCCCATTAGAAATTCACAAGGTATTAAGTGATGCTTACCTAAATGAACATTTCGTAAAAGTTCTTCCATCAATAGGGGATTTTCCCTCAACCCATCATGTTAGAGGGTCAAATCTTGTTAAAATTGGGGTGTCTGCAGACCGAATTAAGGGCCGAGCGATAGTAATTGTCGCAATTGATAATCTGACTAAAGGTTCCTCAGGCCAGGCATTGCAAAATGCAAACTTAATGTTAGGTCTAGAAGAGAGTTTAGGGTTAGATTTGGTCCCATTGTTTCCGTGAAAAATTAATAATGCGCAGTCTAGAAAAACGAAGAAGAATTCAGGTTATAATTATCTTATTGGGATCACTACTTATTGCTTCCGTATTGATTGGATATGGACTACGCGAAGGTATAAGTTACTTCAAGTCTCCGACTGAATTAACTATTCACCGCCTAGGTCTGACCAACTAATTAGGGTTGGTGGTCTGGTTGAAGGAGGCTCTATTAAGATGAAAGCAGATGGTGAAATTAGTTTTTTAGTAACAGACCAAAATAAAAGTATTGAAGTTAGATACCGTGGGATACTGCCTGATTTATTCTCAGAAAACCAGGGTGTGATAGGTAGTGGGTATTTTGTTGAAGGTATATTCGAAGCAAACGAAATCTTGGCTAAACATGATGAAAAATACATGCCCATTGAAGTAATAGATACACTAAAAAACAAGGTGTTTATAAGGTTCCAAATTCAAATTAGATATTACTATTTTTGTACCATTAATTAATTAAAGAAAAGGAGCTAGTAAGTTATGGAATATAAAACTTTAGATTTGATAATTGAAGATAATTTAGCAATTATTAAATTCACAAGACCAGCAGTTTTAAATGCCCTTAACTCACAGATGCGGGCTGAAATTCTTCATGCGGTGAAATACTCAGAAACTAGGGCTCGGTGCCTTGTAATAACTGGTGAGGGGCGAGCTTTTTGTTCTGGCCAAGATCTTGGAGACAGGAGCAGTCTTTCCGATATTGACTTAAAGAAGACACTTAGAGATGAGTATGAGCCGATGCTTAAAGCTATTTATGAGTGCGAGATACCAACTATTGCAGCCGTAAATGGCGTAGCAGCTGGTGCAGGTGCAAACTTAGCATTATGTGCTGATGTTGTTATTGCAACAGAGTCTGCTAGTTTTATTCAAGCTTTTTCAAAAATTGGTTTAATACCAGATGCGGGTGGCTCTTACTTTTTACCAAGAAAGATTGGTTTAGCTAAATCAATTGGCGCAGCATTTTTTGCAGAAAAAATTTCTGCTAAAGAAGCAAGCCTTATTGGATTAATTTGGGAATGCGTTAATGATGAACTTTTTGCTTCTCAATGGACAGAAAGAGCCGTTTATTTAGCGAATGGACCAACTCAGGCGTTTATTAGGGCAAAAAAAGCTATAAAAGAAAGTTTTAATAACACATTGGAAGAACAGCTTAAGCTTGAAGCAAACCTTCAAGGTGAATGCGGTAAAACTTATGATTTTAAAGAGGGGGTGTTAGCCTTTTTGGATAAAAGGAATCCCAATTTTGAGGGAAGATAATGGTTATTTATCGGTCACCTATATCCACATAATCCCTTTTTGTCTCTCCAATATATAGTTGACGCGGTCTACCTATTTTCATTTTAGGATCAGTAATCATTTCTTTCCACTGAGAAACCCATCCGATAGTTCTTGAAACAGCAAATATTGGGGTAAACATGGATGTGGGGAATCCCATCGCTTCTAAAATAATCCCTGAGTAAAAATCTACGTTAGGAAAAAGTTTTTTCTCGATGAAATATTCATCTGCTAAAGCTGTTTCCTCAAGTTTCTTTGCCACCTGTAGAATTGAATTATTTTCCACCCCTAGTAATTCTAATACTTCGTCTGCGGACTCTTTGAGGACAGTTGCACGTGGATCGCGATTTTTATATACACGATGCCCAAAGCCCATTAATCTAAATGGATCATTTTTATCTTTTGCTCGCTCTATGAATTCTGGAATTTTGTCTACAGTGCCAATTTCTTCTAACATTTCAAGACAAGCTTGATTAGCTCCTCCGTGAGCAGGGCCCCACAGGCATGCGATACCAGCTGCTATACACGCAAATGGATTTGCTCCCGATGAGGAAGCTAATCTTACGGTGGATGTAGAAGCATTTTGTTCATGATCTGCATGTAATGTGAATATTCTATCCATAGCACGCGACAGTATTGGGTTGACCTCATAATCTTCGGCAGGGACAGCAAAACACATTCTCAAAAAATTTGATGCATAGTCTAGATCATTTCTTGGATAAACAAACGGTTGACCGGTATTATACTTAAATGCCATTGCCGCAATTGTTGGCATCTTTGCAATCAATCGAATAGAAGCCACTTCACGCTGCCAGGGGTCGTTAACATCAATCGAGTCATGATAAAATGCAGACATTGCGCCGACCACTCCAGTCATTACAGCCATAGGGTGAGCGTCTCTCCTGAAACCTCTAAAAAAGTTCATCATCTGTTCATGTAACATAGTATGGCGTGTGACTCGTGTTTCAAAATCATTTAGCTCTGCAACATTAGGTAATCCACCGTAGAGTAGTAGGTAGCAAACTTCTAGAAAATGTGATTTTGAGGACAACTGTTCGATCGGGTAGCCTCTGTGTAAGAGTATTCCCTCTTCACCATCAATAAAAGTAATGGTGCTATCACAAGAGGCTGTTGACGTATACCCGGGGTCATATGTAAAGACGTCCCCTTTTGCATATAATTGACTGATATCAATAACATCTGGTCCGGCAGTCGGTGAGTGTATAGGGAGTTCAACTTCTTTAGACCCAATTACTAATTTTGCTGTCTTACCTGACATGTTTATTCCTCTTAATTACTAAAAAGCTATATTTCAAAAATAATAGTATCTTAATTATTATTAACTAAAATCGTACAACCTTGCGAGAGTTTCCTCTCTACCTAGAACTGTCATCATATCAATAATACTTGGTGTGTGCGATTTGCCAGATAAAACTATCCTAATAGGGCGGGCAAGTTCACCAAACTTAATATTATATGACGATGAGAAGTCTAGAAGTAAGGTTTCTAGTTCGTCACGTGTCCATTTAACATTTTGTAAAAGTGGCGTCAAATCTTTAAGTAATTTTTTATTATTAATGATTAAACTGTTTAATTTTTCATCATTTATTAAAATGGGTCTATTCACTTTAATAAATGTTATTTGTTCAAGAAGATCACAGAATGTTTTGATTTTGATCTTAAGGAAGTCAAAAGAGCTATTTAACAATAATTTTTGCGATGTACTTAATGCATCCTCGCCTATATTTTTTAAGTATTGATCAAAATATTTTTCAATCATTTTGTATGGAGTTTTAGACATGTGTTGTTTGTTTACAAACTCCATTTTCTTTAAATCTAACCTTGCAGGACCTTTTCCAATATTCTCTAAGTTAAACCATAACTTTGCCTGACTAGTTGAGAAAATTTCATCATCGCCGTGACTCCACCCCAGCCTACAAAGGTAATTGATTACCCCCTCGGGTATGTACCCCATTTCTGCATAACTTTTAATATCTAAAGCTCCGTGCCTTTTACTAAGCTTTTTCCCATCCTCTCCATGAATAAGTGGATATGCGCAAAAATAGGTACAGGCCAGTCTAATGCTTGATAAATTAGTTTTTGACGGCCTGCATTTGATAAATGATCGTCACCTCTGATAATATGAGTAACACCCATGTCATGATCGTCTACAACAACAGCTAACATATATGTAGGGGTGCCATCAGACCTTAAGAGGATCATGTCATCGATCTGATTATTGCTCCAACTAACTTCTCCTTGAACTTTATCATTAATTTTTAAGATCTGATGCTCAGGGGTTCTCAATCTCACAGAGTATGGTTTATTTGGGTACTGGTCTTTGTTTGCATTCCTCCAAGGTGATTTAAAAAGTGTTGAGTCACCGGATTCTTTTGCACTCTCTCTATTTTTTTGAATTTCTTCTTGGGTGGAGAAACACTTATAAGCTTTATTAGTATTAAGTAACTGAGTTACTATCTGCTTATGACGTGCTTGAAGTGAACGTTGACTAGTTGGCTCACCATCCCAGTCTATACCCAACCAACTAAGGCCAGAAAGTATTGATTTTGTAGCTTCTGGTGTGGATCTTTCAAAGTCTGTATCTTCTATGCGTAATAAAAACTTACCTCCATGTCTTCTGGCTAGTAACCAATTGAAAAGAGCAGTCCTAGCACTTCCAATATGTAAATCACCTGTAGGGGAGGGAGCAAAGCGAGTTACAATTTCAGTGGGTGTATTTCCCATATTTATTTCCAAAGCTAATTTACTCACTTACATGTTTTTATTTCTTGTGGTGAGATAGTCGATTATGGTGAATAAATCAAATAAGGTATTTTTTATTTTGAAACCTAATAAGATCTTATTAAACCTACTAACCGTCCTTGTATTTCAATTAAATTATCAGGAATTACTCTAGTTTCGTAGGCAGAGTTTGCTGGCTCTAAGGCAATAGAACTACCATGGCGTCTGAAGCGTTTTAATGTGGCTTCATGCCCTTCAATTAATGCAACTACTATATCTCCATTATTAGCATTACTTTGCTCTTTAATAACGAACAACATCACCATCATTAATTCCTGCTTCGATCATTGAGTCGCCTTTGATTTCGAGAGCATAATGATTACTGTGATTTTTTATCATTTCACTTGGTACTGAAATGTGATGGGAAACTTGATTAATTGCCTCAATTGGTGTTCCCGCAGCAATTTTGCCCATTACAGGTAAGTCAGTCGATTTCGCTTTGAACTCAACTATATTCAAATCATTACTATACTTTGACTCCTGCTCTACTAACTTGAGACGTGAAGAATTATTTTCTTTAAGATCTGGAAGTTTGATAATTTCTAATGCTCGAGCTTTATGAGCTAGTTTCCGAATAAAGCCACGCTCCTCTAAAGCCGTAATAAGCCTATGGATTCCCGACTTAGATTTAAGGTTTAAAGCGACTTTCATCTCGTCAAATGAAGGAGATACCCCATTTGCACTCACCTCATTATCTATAAACTTAAGTAACTCTAATTGCTTTTTTGTTAGCATTTGCTTAGCTCCCCTAGAATAAAGCATTTTTGTTCTTGCTCTGTTCTATTATATTTTTAAATTTATGTCAATTTAAAAGGATTGTTGGAACAAGTTGTCCTTTTTTTATTTGTGGGGAATTGGGTTTTCGTACAACTAATGAATTTGAGTTAACCAATACACTTAACAGTGAACTGTCTTGCCTGTCTTCGACACTAACCAATTTGGTCAGTGTATCATAATTTGCGCGCATATAGTGTTCTCTGGGCCCATTTTTCTGTATAGTTTTGGCGGATTTAACATGAATTACTTCTCGAGAATTAGAACTCATATTTAAAAAGTGATTAATAGCAGGAACTAAAAATATCTCAGTACAAATCAACGATGATACAGGATTTCCTGGTAAACCAACAACAGCACTTTTATTCAACTTACCAGCAAAAAGAGGTTTTCCTGGGCGCATCGCTACTTTCTCAAATTCAGGTTTCATACCAGCAGTTTTTAGCACTTTTTTTACTAGATCGTAATCACCGACGGAGGCACCCCCAACAGTTACGATGATATCGGATCCCATTGCCAGTTCTAAAATTGATTTAAGAGAGCTTTCGGTGTCTTTTGCTATTGGTAATAATCGGGGATTAGCACCTGCTAAAACTAGCCTAGAATAGATGCCAAAACTATTTGATGAGATGATTTGACTGGCAGATCGTTTTTCTCCAGGGATTACAAGTTCATCCCCGGTTGAAATTATGGCGACCGTAGGCTTTTTGTAAACAGTAACTTCGCTTGAATTCATTGAGGCTATTAGAGATAAATGGAATGGTGTCAGGACTTTCGGAGTTTCAAATATTTGACCTGACTTGAAATCACTTCCTATTTTTCTTATGAAAGTTTCATTGCCATTTAACTCATTAATTGTAACCGTATTATATTTGATTACCATGTTTTCTTGAATTATTACCCGTTTTCCACCAACTGGAATCGGAGCACCAGTAAAGATTCTAATAGCCTCTCCATTACCAAGAACTCCAGAGAAAGTAGAGCCTGCGCTCACTTCACCTACCAAATTATAAGATGATCCGACCCGAGGTGCTGGATCAGAAATTACATAGCCATCCATTGCTGAAGTTGAGAATGGTGGTTGATCATTTTTGGCCAGTACGTCTTTCGCAAGGACCCGTCCACAAGCATTGAGAAGTGATATTTTTTCATTACCATTTTTGGGTAATATTCTAAAAATCTTTTTTAATGCGTCTTCAACACTAATCAAGGTTTGACCCCAAATTGCCCTGATTTTCCACCATCTTTAAAAGTAAGTATAATATTATTTATAGACATAGTTTTGTCGACTGCCTTTATCATGTCGTATATTGTTAAGGCAGTAATAGTTACCCCTGTTAATGCTTCCATTTCGACACCTGTCTTACCAAAAGTTCGAACTGTCACTTTAATGTCTATACCAGGAAGATCTGTATTAATTGATAAATTAATATCTACTTTTGATAAGGGAAGGGGGTGACATAGTGGGATTAAGTCAGAAGTTTTTTTTGCGGCCATAATCCCAGCAATTCTTGCAACAGTTAATACATCTCCTTTCGGGGTATTTCCTTTTGTAACCAGCTCTAGAGTTTCTTCCCTCATAGATATTGAGCCACAAGCAATTGCTGTCCGGTCTGTATCAACCTTACCCTGCAATGTCTACCATGCTAGCCTGTCCATGTTCGTCTAAATGAGTTAACTTGGTCATAGTGACTATCCAATATTTTCTTGTGTGGGAATAATTTTACGTAATGCAGCTTCAACGTCCGTCTGTCTCATTAGTGTTTCGCCAATTAAAAAACCTCGGGCACCACATTTATACATTCTTTCTAAGTCACTCGAACACTTGAGCCCACTTTCAGTAACAATAACTTTTTCAAATGGCACTGATTTTGTTAATTCCTCTGTTGTTTTCAGATTAACTTCAAAGGAATTTAAATTTCGATTATTTATACCTAATAATGAAGATTTAAGGTTTAAGGCCCTATCCAACTCTTCAATATTGTGAACTTCAATAAGAACATCAAGGCCCAATTGGAAGGCAGTCTGTTCCAATTCATTAGCCTGATTGTCGCTTACGGACGCCATTATTATAAGNATACAGTCNGCTCCGAGTAAGCGAGATTCAAAGACCTGATAAGGATCATACATAAANTCTTTTCTTAAAATAGGGAGATNTGACGCTGAGCGTGCCACTGCGATAAAATCTGGATTGCCTCCAAAAGAAGGTGCATCTGTTAGCACGCTTAGGCANACTGCTCCGCCNTTTGTGTATGCCTTTGCTATTTCAGCAACATTAAAGTCAGTTCTAATTAGACCTTTTGATGGGCTTGAGCGTTTTATTTCTGCAATAATTGCATAGTTTGTATCTAAGGAACTTGTTAGTCCTTTTTTAAAGCCTATCGGCTTAGGGGAACACAGTGCCCTTTCCTCTAGTTCGGAAAAAGGCAACTTCTTTTTGTTCTTTTGGATTTCTTTTAGTTTATATTCTTTAATTTTGTTTAGGATTGAAGGTGCCAATTTCTAATTCCTAGTAGTTAGGGTTGCTAATAAAGAAACTTTTTCTTTAGCAATGCCGCTGTCTATACTATCTCTTGCCATTTCAACGCCCTCTTTCAAGTTGGTTACTTTATCACTAACTAATAATGCTGCTGCAGAATTCAAAAGAACAGAATCGCGATAAGCCGAATGTTTCCCCTCAAGCAAGTCAGTAAATGCTTTTGCATTTTCTTTTGGTGTACCTCCTTTTATATCTTCAAATTTAGATAATTTAAGACCTGCATCCTCTGGCCTAATTTCGAATTCCGATATATTCCCATTAGATAATTCGACAACTGAAGTTGAGCCTGATATCGATATTTCGTCAGTGCCGTCACTTCCATGAACCAGCCACGCCTTCTCTGAACCTAATATTTTTAGTGTTTCTGCCATTGGCCTTATTAAGTCTTTAGAAAAAGCACCTGTTAACTGACGTTTAACTTTTGCTGGATTGGTTAAGGGACCAAGTATATTGAAAATTGTGCGTGTGCCAAGTTCTGTTCTTACGGGCATGACATGTGCCATTGCAGGGTGGTACAAAGGAGCCATCATAAAAGTTATTCCGATCTCATCTAAAGCTTGGGAGACTATCTCTGTTTCTGCAAATATGTTAATACCCAATTGAGACAAAACATCAGCTGATCCAGATTTTGAACTAAGATTCCGATTGCCGTGTTTTGCAACTGGAACTCCGGTGCCTGCGACTACAAAAGCTGTGGCAGTTGAGATATTTAAAGTACCTTTGCCGTCACCTCCAGTTCCTACTATATCCATAGCACCAACTGGAGCAAAAACTGGTGTAGCCTTTGCTCTCATAGCTGTTGCAGCAGCAGAATACTCTGAAATGCTTTCTCCTCTAACCCTTAAAGCAATTAAAAACCCTGCTATTTGAGCATTCGAAGCATCTCCTTCAAATAGACAGTTAAAAGCTCTTCTTGCTTCCTCTTCTGTTAACGGTCCGGCAATAGCTTTAGGTAAGAGGGATTTTATAAGAGTTGTCATTCTCTGCTACTTTCAATTTTATTCAAAAAATTTTTTAATAATGCATGACCATTTTCAGAAGCTATGCTTTCTGGATGGAACTGAACCCCAAATATATCCTTCTTTTTGTGTGTTAGGCCCATAATTGTTCCATCTTGTAATGAGGCAGTGACCTCTAGAACATCGTCTGGAAAACTGTCTACGTCAACCACCAAAGAATGATACCTTGTTGCCTTAAAAGGTGTGTTTAAGTTTTTAAAAATCCCCTTCTTATTATGATTAATATTAGCGACTTTTCCGTGCGAGATCTCTGTGTGTCTTATTACGGTTCCTCCAAAAGCTTCTCCTATAGCTTGATGTCCTAAGCACACACCAAGTAAAGGCACCTGTGTTTTTGCAACCTCTTGGATTAAATCAATGCAAACACCCGCCTTTGAGGGTGTACATGGGCCAGGACCAATTACGATGCCGGTTGGCTTTAAAGCTAATAAGTCTGCAACACTGTGAATGTCGTTTCTTATAACTTTAACATTTGCTCCTAACTGCCCAAGGTATTGAACTAAGTTATATGTAAAGCTGTCATAGTTATCTATCATTAAAATCATGGTACCAACCTGCTATTTAAGGTTATTAAATTTAATTGAATTACCTTCGATTTAACTAGCATCATCCCTACTTGTAAACATAGTTGCCAATTCTGCTGCCGCTCTGATTGCTTTGGATTTATTAACGCTTTCTTCATACTCCGCAGTAGGGTCGCTGTCATATACAACTCCCCCACCAGCTTGGATGTACAATTTTTTATCCTTAACGACAGAAGTTCTGAGCGCTATGCACATATCCATGTCCCCATTAGCTGAAAAGTAACCACATCCACCCCCATAAATACCTCTTTTTTCGGACTCCAACTCGTCAATAATTTCCATTGCACGAACTTTAGGTGCACCTGAGACTGTCCCTGCAGGTAGCCCTGCTAACAATGCTGAAATAGCATCTTCTCCATCCTTTAAAGTACCTACAACGTTAGATACTATATGCATAACGTGACTATACTTTTCTATAATGAACTCTTCAGTTATCTTAACAGTTCCTACTTCCGAAACTTTCCCAATATCGTTTCTACCTAGATCAAGTAACATGAGATGTTCTGCCAGCTCTTTTTGATCAGACAGTAACTCTTTCTCATATTTTAAGTCAGCTTCAGCTGTTGGGCCCCTCGGACGAGTCCCTGCTATTGGTCTAATTGTAATTTCTTTACCAAAAACACGAACAAGAATTTCTGGGCTTGCTCCAATAATTTGGAACTCACCCATATTAAAGTAAAACATAAAGGGTGAGGGATTAGTCCTTCTTAAAGCTCTGTATAATGAAAATGGTGGGTATGGAAAATCTTGTGTCCAACGTTGTGAGGGAACTACCTGAAAAATATCGCCCTCTTTTATGTATTTCTTTGCTTTATTTACTGCGGCCTCGTAGGCGGTTTTGGTAAAATTTGATTTTGCTGGTGGTATTGATTGAGAAGGGATCAGATTTCTGGACTCAGTTAGTGTTGCCTTCTCTAGAAGCTCAACTGTTTGTTTAACTGCTAGAGTGGATTTTTTGTATACATCCTCAGCGGAGGCATTTATTGAGAACCAAGCTGGACTGACTACGACTACCTCTCCTTTTACGCCGTCTAAGACAACTACAACTGATGGGCGCATTAGTATAGCGTCAGGGACATCAAGAGGGTCGGCAACATTGCCTGGTAGAGCCTCTATCAGGCGGATCATGTCATACCCTAGATATCCAAAAAGCCCAGCGCACGACGCAGGTAACCCATCTGGAATATCTATTGAACTCTCACTTAATAATGCTCTCAATGTATCTAAGGGTTGTTCCTCAAGCTGAGAAAAATTGTTTCGATTGATTAAAGCATTTCTATTTATTTCTGATTTTTTATTTTTGCACTTCCAGACCAAATCTGGCTTCATTCCGATAATTGAATATCTTCCACGAATTTCACCACCGGTAACTGACTCCAAAACAAAACTATCAACGGAAGCCTTTGTTAATTTTAATAGTAGTGAAACTGGAGTGTCTAAATCGGCCGCTAAACGGGTAAAGATAATTTGATTTTTCTTCTTCTTATAATTTTTTAAGAAGTCTGAATGGAGTGGTTGTAATTTCATGACTGCTTTCAAAACTGTTGATGTATTGAATTTAATGCTCCTTGATCTAAAGTAAAACCTAGATTTTTGCGGATAGATTCAATGTAGTAGGAAAATACATCATTTTCGAACTCTGCTAGCATTTGTTCATTAAACTCTTTTGAAAAAGCTTTTGCAGCAGCGCTATTTAAGTCGGGTGAAGTCACGTCGGTCACTTCATAGACTATTACAGTTTCTGCGTCATTTACAAAATCAACAGTCCCAACCTTAGTATAAAAGCTTTTTGGGCTAAAGGAAAAGGAGTATCCAAATTTTGAGTAAGACGACTTATTTTTGTAACCTTTGGTTCTTTACCTGCAGAGTTTTTCCAGTCTGGGTTAACTCTAAGTTGTTTGCTAATTTCTGTTGCAAGATCAGTCAAGCGTTCTGATATTATGTATGATGTCCAATCTTTCTTAACCTTTTCTCTAATAACTTGGAGTTCGGGAATAAATGAAGGAAGAACTTTGTCTAATCTGATTGCTATTATACTGCCGTCCTTAAGGTCGAAAAGGGTAGGGTAATAATCTTTTGTGATTAATTTTGCTTCCTCAAAAAATGATATATCAGAAGTTAGTGAGTTACTTAATTCTGTGGTAAAATCCATTGTTTTTATTTTAAACCCTGGTTCTGTTGCTAGCTCTTCCAAGGTGCCACCACTCACTAATAAATCTTCGTATGTTTCCTTTTTTGTGGTTATAAGATTTTTTGCGTCTTCGAGCTTTAGTGTGTTTATAAGCTCGTCCATTACATTTTCAATTGGCGTAACTACTGCAGTCTCAATTTCTATTACTTTAAAGATGGCTGGGCCAATAGAGGATTCTATTACTGAACTAGCTTCATTTAGTGGTAAGTCAAAAACTATTTCACCCTCTAAAGGTGAAAGCTCTTGTTTAGAGAGCATTCCAATTTCTGTATCTTTAGACGAAAGCCCTCTTTCTTTGACAAGGTCATCAAACGTTGATTTTCCTGATGCTATTAAGTCATATGCTTTTGATGCAGCCTCTTTGTTAACAAATGCCAGCCGATTTACACGACGCTTTTCGGGGGGGTTGTACATTGAGGCTCTACTATCAAATAATTCTTTGATGGTTTTATCACTTACTTTTATTTGATCGAAGAGCATTTCAGGTCTTAAAATAGAATACGTAATAACTTTAGTCTCAAGCTCTCTAAACGATTCTTTGTTATCCTCAAGAAATGAACTTAATTCCGTTTCGGTTGGAATCGGAGATGAGTCCTGTAAGTTATTTTTGGTTAAGGTAATGGACCTTAAACTTCTTTCTTCATTTATATAGTTATAGATGTTGTTGGCGTATGTATCTGTACTTTCCAACCCACCTGTTACAGCTTGCCTCAGAAGGTCTCGTGATAGATTTGCACGTAGTTCACCTTCAAACTCTGAGACGGTTTTACCAATCTGAGAAATCACCATACGATACGTATCTTGATCAAATACTCCGTCTGGCCCAAAAAATTGAGGTATTTCACTGACCCTTTTTGCAATTTCTGCGTCACCAACAGAAATACCAATTCTCGAAAGCTCTGAGTCCATTGATGCCGTGGTTAAAAGTTTATTGATCGCCACACCATCTAACCCAAGAGTTAGTGCTTCATTGAAACTAATTGGTTTTCCATTTTGTCTTTCAAAATTAGAGATCTCTTGTCTTAGAGTGTTTACGTAGTCGTTTGTCGAAATTTTCTTATTTCCAATACTTCCAATTTTATCTAGAGAACGCCCAAAGCCTCCAATACCAAAGCCTCCAAGACCTACGATTAACATAAGCAATATTGCCCAAACAAAGAATTTTGACATTTTAGAACCTGAAGAAGAAGCCATTTTTATCACCCTAAAAAATACAATTATCGAACTCGTAAACCTTTGTCTTCGTGTGAGCAAGTCTTACAACTTAAAAGATTTAAGCCGTTGAAAAAGAATTTGGATGTCATCTAGGCTAATATTAGCAAACGCAACTCTCAAAAAGCGGTTTGCTGCAGCCTCAGTTTTGTTAGAAAAAAGTGCACCAGGTACTGTTAGGACACCTTTTTCTTCTAACAGACGTTTAGATAACTCTCTTGAAGATATTGTAAACGGATATTCTAGATATGCAAAATATGCCCCAAGACCTCGTAAAACCCATCCATCAGACTCTAAATCTTCAAAGCCTCTTTCTAATGATTCACGCCTTTTCAATAGATCCAGACGTTGCTCTTGAACCCAGTAAGATAACTTCTTCAGACCAAATAATGCAGCATGTTGCCCAATTTGGTTGGGACAAATTGTTGATGTGTCTAAAAATTTTTCAATTTCTTGCATTCTTTTTGTAGAAGTTACAACTGCTCCAACACGGTGTCCTGTCAAACGAAACACTTTAGAAAACGAATAAAGTAACATAAAGTTATTACTCCAGTTAGGTTTCAGAAAAATATCATGTGGCGGGTTTTCACTAATATTAAAATCCTTATATGTCTCGTCGATTATTAGTTGAATGTTTGAGCGAACACAGAGGTCATAAAATTGTGAAATTGTTTCTGGNGGGTACTCAATTCCAGTTGGATTATTTGGATTCACTAGTACTATGGCCCTTGTTTTGTTCGTAATTAATTTTGATGCTTCGTTTGCATCTGGTATAAGTGTTGTACCAGTGTCTAGGACTATGGTTCTTATGCCTAATATGTCTAGCCACATTTTATGATTGAAGTACCAAGGAGAGGGTAAAATTATTTGATCGTCAGCTTGAGCGACTGAAGTAATTGCAGCAGCAAAAGCCTGATTGCAGCCTGCTGTAATTCCAATGTTTGCACTTGATAATTTATTACTTTTGTAGAATTTGTTCAGGTGGTCTGCAAATTCTAGCCGCAATTCAGGAAGACCAAGAACCTCGCCGTATAGGTGAACAGAGGTATCATTAAGAATTAGTTGACTTAGGTGTTGTCGCATCTCCAGTGGGGGAGGAGAGGAGGGTGCAGCTTGGGAAACGTCTATTAATGGAAAATTGGGTGGTAACTTAGTTTCCTTAACTAGACTTGCTAACTCCATTATGGGTGGTTGGGTGGTTAATAATAAGTTTGGGTTATAGTTTTTCATTTACACCTGTTTACCAATTTATTTAACTACCTCTAAATGGCTCAACGTATTGTAATGCCATATCCCATGGAAAAAATATCCAGGTATCTTGACTTACTTCTGTAATGAAGGTGTCTACTAGAGGACGTCCTTTGGCCTTTGCATAGACAGTGGCGTAATGGGCTTTTGGATAAAGTTTTTTGACCGCTTCCAGTGTTTTTCCACTATCGACCAAGTCATCGATTATGATAATTCCAGTCCCATCTTTGACAAGATCATTTGACGGTTTTTTTAGAATCTTTGCTTCATCTTGAGATTGATGATCATAAGATTTAATTGAAAGTGTATCAACCGTTCTAATATCCAATTCGCGAGCAATAATCATAGCAGGAGCCATTCCCCCTCTGGTTATGGCAACAATTGCTCTCCATCGCCCATTATCTGGCCCTTTACCGTCCAAGCGCCAAGCTAGTGCTCTGGAATCCCTGTGTATCTGATCCCAGCTAATATGAAATCCTTTTTCATGTGGCAATCGATCTGTCATAACTTCTCCATGTCTGGTGCATCAACGGCTTTCATTCCAACAACGTGATATCCGGCGTCTACATGAAGTACCTCTCCAGTAACTGCAGACCCTAAATCTGATAGTAGGTAAAGAGCTGAGTTCCCGACCTCTTCTTGTGTNACNGTNCGCCTTAAAGGAGAGTTATATTCGTTCCATTTCATAATATATCTAAAGTCTCCTATTCCTGAAGAGGCTAAAGTCTTTATCGGTCCTGCAGAGATTGCATTAACTCTAATTTTATCCTTCCCAAGATCCTCAGCTAAATATTTTACTGAAGCTTCTAGTGCTGCCTTAGCCAAACCCATCACGTTATAGTGTGGCATTACTTTTTCTGCACCATAATAAGTGAGTGTGAGTATAGAGCCGCCTTTTGACATAAGTTTTTCTGCTCTCGCTGTTGCAGCTGTGAAAGAGTAAACTGAAATATCCATGGTAGTTTTGAAGTTCTCCTGAGAAGTGTCAACATATCGACCTCTAAGTTCATTTTTATCAGAGAAACCAATGGCATGTACAAGGAAATCAATTTCGCCCCAGGCGTCTTTTAAGTAGTCAAATAAATGATCTAAAGAATCTGCTGAACTTACATCACATTCTATTAAGTGGCTTGAGCCAACTTGATTAGCTAATGGCTCTACTCTTTTTCTAAGAGATTCCCCTTGATAAGAAAAAGCTAGTTCTGCTCCTTGGTCTGCACATGCTTTAGCTATCCCCCAGGCTATAGACCTTTCGTTAGCAACGCCCATTACCAGACCACGCTTGCCTTTCATAAGATTATTCGTCATATCTTCCCTTTTAAATAAGTACCATTTAATTTCTTATGTCAAAGGTCAAGTGGTATCAAGCAAGGAGAACTAATTTTTGCGATCTATAGTAATGTAGTACAAAATTAAAAAGGAACTTTCTTTAATTATTTGGGCATTAAAATGAGTGATGAAGTAGAAAATTTTAAAACAGTGAACCCTATGGACTTATTTAAGTCTTGGCTGGAAGATGCTGAAAATAAAGAATTAAATGATCCTAATGCCATTGCATTGGCGACTGTAGATGATACTGGTTTGCCCAATGTAAGAATGGTTTTGCTTAAAGAAATTACTGACCAAAGTTTTATTTTTTACACTAATTATAAAAGTGTAAAGGCAGAAGAGATAGTNTCATCTCCAAAGGCATCTTTTCTNATTCACTGGAAATCNATTAGACGTCAGATTAGGGTTAGGGGTTTTGTAGAAAAGGAAGATGGAGTGATAGCAGACAAGTATTTCTCATCGCGTTCATTGGATAGTCGGATAGGTGCCTGGGCATCCCGGCAGTCACAGGAAGTAGGATCTAGGCAAGAGCTACTCGATTCTGTTAATAAGTTGACCGTTGAACTAGGCGCCAATCCTTCTAGGCCGCCTTTTTGGGGAGGATTTAGAATAACTCCAATAGAGATTGAGTTTTGGTCTGATGGAGATGCACGTTTACACAACAGGTTTAGATGGAGCCGCAAGGACACAAAGTCAAATTGGAAAGTTTGTCGCCTACAACCTTAAATTTTTTCTTGTGTCTTTAAGAGTCTACAAGGAGCGTTTGAAGGTTGTTATTATGATTAAGTTATTATTTTTCCTATTATTTCAATTACTTATGCAACATCTGATGCACAAGCATCATGTGAGAACAATAAACTGACTATTTTTAGTGCTATGTCGAAACATGTGTTTTATGTCGAGATAGCTGACGACCCAACCAAAAGAGCCAATGGTCTAATGTTTAAAAAGTCACTTAAAGATTTTGATGGAATGGTGTTTTTGTATGACAAACCTAGTAGGTTAGTTTTTTGGATGAAAAACACACTAATTCCGCTAGATATTATATTTTTTGATGAAAGAGGAATCATTAA
>JGI20155J14468_10001426_pt1 | contig 18779 bp, 18 predicted proteins | sample COG_05_FD_14468 | JGI IMG/M metagenome (IMG submission 14468) | reverse complement strand
TTATTAGCCCTTATCAAATAATATGAATTATCAACCTCACCTTTCTTATGATAATGTTTTCTTAATAAGAAATAGATGAGTCCAATAATGGGATTAATATGAAGCGAATAATTGATAAGCCTGCCTTTCTTTTTTAATACGCGGTAAGACTCGTTATATGCTTTTAAATAAGATGGAATATGTTGAAGCGTTTGGACAGTCCATACTCCATCTACCACTTCATCTGAAAATGGCAAATCGGTGGCATCTGCATGCACAAGCTCTATTTGTTCACCAATCAATGAGCCTAATACGTTTTTTGCATGACTAAGATTTGATCTGACAAAATCAATAATTATGATACCTATATCAGGTCTTAGATTATTAATATTCCGCCAATGCCATCCCCAACATCCCCCAACATCAAGGATAATAGAATCAACTGGCATAAATTCAATAAATCTTAATATTTTGTTATCCATCACAGGAATGGAATGGTGTTTTGAAACACTATCTAAATAATTATCGACTTTTATTGCTGCTAATTTTTCTCTAAATCTTTGCTCTTCTTCCTGTTCACTCACTGGAAGATAACTTGACCAAATTCCATCTTTCCCTAATTCTAAATTTTCAAACAGTAATTTATGTTTCTTAACGTCCACTTCAATCAATATGTTATATGTCTAATCCAAAAGAACCATGACAAAGCTTTAATGTGTCATCAATTTCTTCATTAAAGTTTGATTTCAATGTGAATCCTGTCGACTTTATTTTTTCCATTGAGTATTCAAGTCGATTTAATATCTCATCTACATCTGAATTCATGCGTTCGATATTTAATTTTAAATCAAGCACTTTATTGCAACGTTCGACAATAATTTCTGCCATATCTATTATTTTTATAGCGTGTCCTCCACCCAGATTAAATAGCCCATCAGACGTTTCTTCCTTTGTCATATTTAGCACATGCTCTACAGCCCGAGCTACATCTGTGAGAGTAATAAAATCTCTCACCTGATTTCCGGATGAATGAAGTGTTATTTTTTTTGATGTCACCGCTTGTTTGCACAAATCATTAACCAATAGTGTCCAACGATTCACATTAGCGCGTTCTGGACAACCGAACCCATTAGATAAACGTAGTACTACAGCATTAATTTGACCTTTGTCATGAGCCGCCAGAATAAAATCTTCTGCCGTCTTATGTGTGATTGCATAGGGGTGTTGAGGACGAGGCAAACTTTCTTCTGTCAATGTCCCTGATAGTGGTGAACCATAAACATGGGCTGTCGAAAGATAGATAAATCTTTGAACACCTGCTTTGATGGCTGCGTTAAGGAGTTTTATAGATCCAAGACTATTGATATTTAATGCACGTATCGGATCCGCAGCGCAATCAATTTCATTATTTGCTGCTAGATGAACAATGCTATGCACACCATCACATACTTTATCCAGGCTATCCTGACCGTCTAGATCAAAATTTACTAAATATCCATTATTTAACCAGTCTGGTTTAGATTGCTGGTAATCACGAGTACCTACACGAAGTTGAATTGATGATTCTCTTGCTAAATGTTGGCAAACACGTCCACCAATATAGCCAAGCCCACCAGTGACCAGTACACTTTTAATCACTTATTCTTAATTGACCAATTATAAGGAATTATACTGCTCATCGGATCCAGTCTGTCAACTTCATCTGAGTCGCATGCATCGTGGGTTATTGATGCACAATTAGCGACGATTGACATTTCATTACCAAGTCCTTTAAATCCATTCCATATCATTGGCGGCACTGTAACCAAACAGTAATTATCAGGCCCCATGAAAATTTCATGGATTTCTCCTTGAGTTGTACTATCTTCACGGTTGTCATAAAGAACAAATTTTATTGTTCCACTAACGACTGAGTAATTCAGTGTCATTTTTTTATGAATATGCCAACCTTTTATCGCTTGAGGGTAAACGCATGAAAAATATATTTCCCCAAATTCAATAAAATGCTCATCGTCGTTACGAATCATGTGCATGACTTTCCCTCGTTCATCATGTATCTGTTTCAATTCGGTTATAATGACACCATCAATCATATTATTTATCCAAAGTAATCTGTAATTTGTTTATGTGTAACATCACTTGCATCGCTGCCTGAACTCACTTCTTTATACCAATCAGCTGTGGCATTTAATGCCTCATCTACATCCCATCGTGGTGACCAGTCCAATATCTGCCGTGCTTTATCGCAGTTTAACTGTAATAACTTCGCCTCATGCTGATTGCTATAAGATTTAACTATATTAATCTCTCCAAAACCCATTCTTGCGACAACATGTTCTGCAACTTCAAGGACTGTTCGTACTTCACTAGTGGAAGGACCAAAATTCCAAGCACCTGAAAAGGATAGTGGCTCATCTCGTAAACTTAGAGCTAACTGCAAATATCCAGAGAGAGGTTCCAATACATGCTGCCATGGTCTTGTAGCATCAGGACTTCTTAATTCAATTGGTTTCCCCGTCTCAATAGCACGAATACAATCAGGGATAATGCGATCTTCCGACCAATCTCCGCCGCCAATTACATTGCCTGCACGTGCACTTGCTGCTCCCAATTCTTTCCTGTCTGAAAAGAAAGAACATGCATATGATGAAAACACAGTTTCTGCTGCGGCTTTCGATGCGCTATAGGGATCATGACCACCCAAGCGATCATTTTCACGATATCCCCATACCCAGTTATTATTTTCATAACATTTATCAGACGTAATAAAAACAAGTGAACGCACAGATTCACAATCACGGACGGCTTCCAGTAAATTAACAGCGCCCATTATGTTTGTACCAAAGGTTGTTTTAGGATCAAGATAAGAAGTCCGAACCAAAGCCTGTGCTGCCAGATGAAAAACAAATTCCGGTTGAAAATCTTTCATGCATAATTTTATTTTTTCAGCATCACGTATATCTGCTTCCACATGGTTAATTTTGTCTGACAAACCTAGTAAGGAAAAATGGCTTTTCTCTTTATCGGGCGGCAATGCATAACCTAATACTTCTGCGCCTCCTTCATGAAGCAGGAATGATAACCATGAACCTTTAAAGCCAGTATGTCCGGTAACCAGAACACGGCGGCCTTTAAAAAATGATAATAAATTATTATTCACCACTTCACCCATGGGGCCTTACCCTTTTCATATAGTTCATTGAGTAAAATATATTCTCGACTCGTATCCATCGGTTGCCAAAAACTATCATGTTCATAAACCATGATTTCACCGTCTTCGACCATTTTTTTTATCGGTTCTTGTTCAAAAACTAGTTTTTCATCATCATCGATATAATCGAACAAACTTGATCTTGCAACGAAAAATCCTCCTGATATTCGACCACCGGATGCTTGTGGCTTTTCATTAAATTCTATTATTTGTCCATTCTCGCTTACGAGTTCACCAAACCGACCAGGAGGACGAACACCGGTAACTGTCAGGGCTTTATTATGAGATTTATGGAAACTTAATAATGCATCTATATCAATATCACCTACACCATCTCCGTAGGTCAGCATGAAATCTTCATCTCCAACATATTTTTTTATGCGCGCAATTCTTGCACCCGTCATGGCATTAAGTCCGGTATCAACAAGAGTCACTGACCAGTCAGATTCATCATGATCTGTGTGAAATTCTATTTTGTCACGTTGACTAAGTTCGATAGTAAAGTCTTTTGTTTGTGTTTCATAATTCAGAAAAAATTCTTTTATAGTTAGACCTTTATAGCCTAAACACAACACGAATTCATTAAAATCAAAGCAAGAATAATACTTCATGATATGCCAAAGAATAGGATAACGACCAATAGGGATCATCGGCTTGGGAATGTTGTCAGCAACATCACGGATGCGAGTGCCATAACCACCACACAATAATACAACCTTCAAATCTCTTTCTCCTTTCTTTCTTCATGCAGATGATTTATCAGTAATGTTATACCGTCCTTTATGCTTGTAGGCGCAAATGATTTAATCAAACTTTTCAAGCTTGACACATCGGCAACTGATTGATGAATATCACCAATTCTTGCTACTTCGTATGCAACCTTTGCAATACCATATTTATTCGATTCAATTATTGAGATAAGTTCTAATAAGCTAGTACCAATACCTGTTCCCACATTGTATATACCGGTATAGTCATTTTTATTAGATACTGTGCTAACTAATAATTTAGCAACATCATGAATATAGATAAAATCTCTAGTTTGCTTACCATCGCCATATATAGTCATCTCTTTGGCATTCATAAACTTATCTATAAAGACACTGATCACACCTGAGTATGGTGAATCGACTACTTGTCCGGGTCCATATATATTAAAAAATCGAAATGATGTTAACGAAGTAAATAAATTCCTCGATAGAACTCTTAAATAATGCTCGGCAGATAGTTTATCAACTCCGTAACTACTAATCGGATTCTTTGCATATCCTTCTGAAATCGCATTGATATCAATATTTCCATAAATCGATGCGGATCCAGCAAAGATAAACTTTTTGACCATGTTTATATTAGCATCATTATACAATGCTAACGTGGCATTTACATTTACATCTCGAGATAATTCAGGTGAGGTAGCACATGCAGGCACTGATGAGATGGCTGCTAAATGAATTATTGCATCGCAACCCTCTATTGAATCTTTACGAGCTGATGGATCGAGTATATCTCCCTCAATGAATCGAAAACTACTATTAGAATTTGGGAGGTTGCTTCTTAAGCCTGTCGATAGATTATCAAGTACATTAACATGATAACCATTATTCAATAACTCATTTACGGTATGCGAACCAACAAATCCAGCACCACCCGTTACAAGAACTCTTACTTCTTCTTTTATATTATTAATATTCATTTAAACGTAATCTATGAGAATATTTTCTTATTTATTGAAAAATACCTACTGTCCTCTCATACTCATTGACCATATTTTCTTGCATAAAATATTTTTCATAGCGTAACCGACTATTTCTTCCGAGATCACTACATACTTTTTTATTCATCATTAGGTAATTTAATTTTTCGGCTAATACTTCAGAATTGTTACTATCTATTAAATAGCCATTTTTATTATTGTCTACAAGTTCTTTTATTCCACCAACATTAGTCGCAATGATTGGTTTAGCACTGCGCATTGCTTCAATAATACTCACCGGCAATCCCTCAAGTTTTGAAGTTAACACGTAGACATCACACTTCAAATACCAGTCAGTTATATTACCCATAAAGCCATGGAATTTTACATTTTTTTCCAACTCATACTCAAGAACAATATTCTTGCATAATTCAAGTCCATGTAACTCAGTTTCTTTTCCAAGAAAGTCAACCTGAAACTCTGAAATACCACGAGATTTAATTTCATGAACTGCCTTAATAAGCAAGGCTTGATTTTTATTATTATCAAAGTAGCCGACACTTAGTATTCTAAAGACTGGAGTGTTGTTTATATTTGCTAGTGATATATCTGGGATTCCATTATAGATAACAATTGGTTTTTGCTTTATCCATCGTACATCACGTAACCTATCAGCTGTTGCATGACTAACTGTAATTAACTTGCTGCGTGTATCTATTAATCTATCTATAAGATATTCAATAGGGATTAGAGCCCATGAAGATATAGTAGCCATACTATGAACAATATGGAAAATTTTTATTCCACTCAACAATGACGCAGCAATAGTGGCACTACGGCAATAATATGCGGCAGGGTACCCACCATTATTAGCAATAAATATATCAGGTTTACTACGTATAATTAAAATCAAAAAATACAATATAGAAATAAAAAAAAGTGGATAGCTCAATAAGCGCGTAAGAAACCATAGAGGAATATTAAGTAATTTATTATTGAAATATTTCGAAAGCGATAACAACTCTGGTATTGTAATGAGCCGATAATTTATTACATTGACGTTAGTAGGCAGCTCGCCACCTAATAGAATACTTGTATCATGGTTCTTATTGACCATTATATCGATGTTTGCAAATCTCATATTATTGACGAGTATTCTTGCCATTGTATCAGCACCACCAGCGATAAAATTTTCTATAAAAAATAACCCTTTCATTTATTGTTTCTATTAATAGATCTTGCTGGGATTCCTGCATATACAGAAAAGTCTGGTATAGACTTTGTGACAACTGAATTTGCACCAATCACACAATTTTTGCCTATAGTAACATTTGGGAGTATTGAAACATTTATACCAACCCAGGTACCATTCCCAATAACGATTGGTCCAGGTGAAGAAATACCTTGTTCCTTAATCGGAATATTTTTTATATGCCAATTGTGTACTGAATCTCCTATATAAACCCTATCTGAAATCAATACATCACGACCAATACACACATTTGTTACACAAGCTATCGTTCCAAATCGACCGACATACGAATTGTCACCGATAATCAGTTCAGGACTGATGTCTTTAATATCTTGCTCAAGAATATGTTCAACAGATGGAATGCTTATCCAGACATAATCATTAATATGTACATTATCACCTAACACAACACATTCTGGATTTTCTATTTTGACATTTTTTCCAAGCGTAATACGACATCCAGCTTTTTTACAATACTTTATTTGCGAATACGATGCCATTCGCTCAATCTTTTCAATAAATCGTGAAATATTTTTCGCTATATCACTCAACATTCGACTCATCCTGTATTTTCTTATTCCCAATGTAGATTAGATTAGGACTAAATATTGATGTCTCAAATCCATTCTTACCAAACACAAGTCTAAACATAATATTTAACATACGCTGAACATATAACAGGATCTTTATAAATCTATTTACACACCTTCTTTCTGGGGGCGACGTAAACAGCCAAAAGCTGAATGTTCCAAAATAACTACAGCGTATTGATTTAAGATAGGAGTCATTAAAGAGCTGTCGATAATTAGCAAGTTTCATAATATTAATATTATGCAAGGGGATTTGTGTAGGATTAAATATCTTTGTCCACAAACCATAGATGCCACACAAATTTGGAATAAGAATAATCAACAAACCATTTGGTTTAAGTAATTTATAATGTTTTTTTATAACATCATCAACATTTGTGAAATGCTCTATGAATCCTCTTGATATCACAATGTCATATTTATTTTCATTATCATTAAGAAACGCTTTCGAAAAAAAGTCTATTGATATGACATTATCAGGATTAATGCCATTTTCAGAAAATATTCTTCTATTCATCTTAGATCCTGCCTCACTATATTCTACCCCGAAAACATTCCCCCCGAACTCTTTATAAAAGCGCGTCATAAATTTACCCGGCGCGCTGCCGATTTCTATAGCATCAAGATTGCTGCAACTATCTATTAATAATTCCTCAAGTACCACATCCCAAAGTAGATAATCATCATATGATTTTGATAGCTCGAGTATTCTTCCTCCTAAAATTTTTTTAAAGCAATCTTTTATTGTTCTTTTTACATGACTTTGCTGATCTGCATTAATGTTATTTATATACTGTTTTTCCCAGTCCTCACGTTTTGTTAATCTAGCCATTTTATTAACCACGGCCTTTCACATAAAAAAATATCGAACCTTGTATTAAAAAAGGAGCAAAGTATTTAAAAAACCTATAAAAAAAATGTGAAAACTTTAATTCTAATTTACGCAATTTATTTGATTTTTGAACAAGATAATCAGGATGGTTTGAATTAAGTATATGTCCTGAATATTCTGCAAAAATTGAATCAACTATCTTATGATGCAAACTAACAAAGCGTTTCGCAGAGCAACTTGAAAAAAAATGCACATGTCCTAAAGATAATGTTTGACTACCATAATATTCTCCACGCATATAGATATTACGAAGAAAATCCATTATATTTTTTTCGATAGGTATGTTATAAATAATGTTACGAGAAATATTATTTATTTTTTCTGCAATTTCATGATGTTCTATCATATGTTCTATTACATCTATTAAGAGAACCAAATCATAACCTGACTCTCTTTCAGCTTCTCCAATATCAATCATAGCTTTTGAGATATAATTATTATTTGCACACTGTACATCAAGAATATCTGAAGAAATATCAAGAGCGTGGCAGTCAACACTTTTACCCTGCGTTTCCGTAAGATAGCGACATGTTTTAGCTGCTATTAAACCAGCACCACCACCAACATCAAGAACCTTAATTCTATTTCCTGAAAAATTAATACTAGAGATAAGTTTTTTTATATATTCAAATTTATAATCACTATCTTCGGCATGAAGTGCAGGGTTATTATTTATATATGTACCATTCTCATAGATATTATCATTAAGACCATTTTGTTCTTTGCCCATCTATTCTTTAATCACTAAATCCATGTACTTTATTTAACCAATTCATCTTTAAGATTATTAATTGGATTATCTGGAATACGAGCATAGTGCTCACAAAATTCTACTCGTGATTCTTGAACTAGACTATCATTCCACCAGTCTTCTACACCATCCCATATCTCGATTACTTTATTAGCCACAGACTCCGGTGAATGGTGCAATATACCGGCTTTCATCAGTTTATCATGCGCTCTTAATGCACTCTCTCGTAATGGCCACCGCTTTTGATCCCAAAAACACAAAGTTGGTATATTTCTGGATAAATTCTCAAGAATACCTGTCGAAGTATATGTATGAATTGTTAGCCTACTTGATGAAACTAATTCATCTATCGACTTTTTACCATTATCAACATGAATCGAAGGGAATCGTTGTTTCCACATAATATCTTCTTCCCACCCAAGATTTATGTAAGCAGCATGAAGCCGAACAATAAGTTGATTCCTGATATTTTTAGGCAATAAATCGCATAAAGTAAACTGCCGTTCAAGATATTCTTTGAAGCACTTGGTTCCATCCCATGGCAAAACTCTAATATCTCGATGCAATTGAACTAACAATAAACCACCATTTCGATCCCAATCACCATGTAATTTACCAATAACCGAAAATGCCATACAAGGTATTTGATTTGCAAACTCGCTCCAACCCCAAGTCAAATATTTGTCCGACGTTTTATTCTCATGCATCTCGGAATCAGTATATTTATTTGTCCCGTAAAACCCACCATGTTGACCAATTATATATTTGGAGCCATTTTCTATCTGATGAGCGGCCCAAACCTTAAATAGTTCATCTGTATCAAAACTATTGGTAGTAAATATTGTTTTTGGCTTTTTAGGCCAAGGTGCTACTTTAGACAATTCAACAAGATGATTGTATCCCTCCAAATAACATACTGGGATAAAATCGAATAAATTATCATAAAGAAACATTTTCAGTCCATTATTTGAATCCGCCTGCAAACTAACCATAGTTCGTTTACGCATATCTGGCGGAGGATATGTTATATCAGGACCCCATTGTAAATTCGAAAACTGTCGTAGTTTCCAAAAGAGCTTAGTTTCTTGAATTTTTGGAAGTGAACTCGATATTATGAAAACAGAATTATTCTTAGTTAGTAATCCAATGAGAGGAGATATAGCTTTTTTTATGTATCTGTAAACAATATTGATAACAGATAATTTTGCTCTCTTTTTATTAAAAAGCATGTCAATAGGTAATGAGTCCATTGAACGATAATCACATGTAACATTACTGGAAGACTGCAATATCTTTGCGTATAGCCTATGATTCCATTCATCACCAAACACTAAGTGCAAAAAACCAAGACTATCGTTTGCAATCATTTTTTCTACCGGATAGTCAATAATTACTGTTTCCGAAATTTCATATTTTTCAATAGCCGAAGTAATTGTGTGCCAACGATTGAACACAATTGATGTATATCTAAAAAGCCATTGGCCAACAATAATTCGCCAATACCTTACAGATTTATTTTCCCTATGATATTCATTTAAATAATTAGAAACATCTATTAATAATTCTTCATAAAGTTCATGAACTAAATCAAATTCCTGTTCTTGTTGCTTTTCACCCCAGCCATATTCATCCATTACTACAGAGTCAAGTTTTGACCAAACATCTTCTCTTGCATATAAACAACACCATTCCCCAAGAAAGACAACAGACATGTCTTCTCTCCATGTAGCTTCAATTGCAGTTGTTATTAATAAATTTTTTGACAAACCATCCTTACTCAAAAGGGTGAAATATTGTATAAATCGTAAATTGATTCAGTTATTTATTAGAAGAGATAGTATTAAAGCTCGAAATATTCTGTAGTTTCCACTGACAACACTTCCGAATCTAGACTTTCCTTTTCTTTCAGTAATTCTTATTGGTAATTCTATTGTTTTAAATTTATTTCTTTTTGCGTATAGAGCTAATTCAGTACCAATTGAGTTTCGCTTATCAAAAACTCCTCGCTTCTTATATATCTCCATACAATATCCTTTAAGACCGCATAATGGATCAGATATATCGTAAATTAGTTTCGTGTACCAACTAAAGGCCTGTTCTGCTAGACGTGCTTTTTGAGGTCTGATACCAATCACCATTTCATAACCATTAATTAGTTTGTCTTTTACAATTTTTAGATCACGATAATCATGTTGGCCATCTGCATCAAATGTAATGGCATAGTCATATGACAATTGATATGCTTTTTCAAAACCGCTATTTAGTGCATCATCATATCCACGATTTTTAAAATGACTTATAACAGTGGCTCCTGATTTTCTTGCTATAATTCCAGTATTGTCAGTTGAATTATCATCTATAACTATAGGGTGCCCATACTCCAATACACAAGCTAATATATTACCTATTGTTTCTTGTTCATTATATGCGGGTATAATTATAGCTAATGAAGATCGCGCCATTGAACAATTTCCCCGGAATGTACATCCCTTATTATCGTTCTTCCAATAATGTCATTAATTTTAGATGGAGGTAAACCGTCATTAGGACAAGGTCTTAATACTTCTATATCATCCTTACCTATAATTTCCCCAACTTTTAAATCGTGGCAATATCGAATAGAACGTCGTTGTAGTACTACAGTATCAAGCTCATTATCTTCGACTTTTTTTTCTGTACCTCCCAGTGAAATCTCTAATTCACGTGTACGCATTACCATTTCTCGCCAACTTGAAGGGGTCATCGAAAATTTATGGTCTGGCCCAATACCATCATTACTATCAGTAAAGTGTTTCTCTATAACTCTTGCACCAAGAGTAACAGCTCCTAAAACTGTTGAATGACCTGGAGTATGGTCTGATAATCCCAATATAATATCTGGATAAATTTCTCCATATGCTTTCAGGACGTTGAGATTGATATATTTAAAATTTTCAAGTGATGCCGTGTAATTAGTATTACATTGCATTAACACAATATCATTAGTATGTTTTCTAGCTGCGCATATTGCATTATGAACTTCATCCATACTTGATGCTCCAGATGCAATCATAATAGGTTTATTTTTAGCCGCTATGTGTTCAATAATTTCTAACCATGTGATGTCACCTGAACCAATTTTGTATGCTGGAACATAAGGATCTACTATATCAACAAGATCAAAAGAATATGGACTAGTGAAAAAAGTAATCCCTGCTGCATCGCAAGCATCTTTGAGATGTGGTGTCCAACTCAAGTCGACTTCTGCGTCCCGATAAACCTCAAAAACTGTTTTCGACCATTTTGCCTGATGAGACAACTGTGTACCAAGATTACGGAATCCGAAGTCGCTGACAATAGTTTCCGCCTTGAAATGTTGAAATTTCGCAGCGTCTGCACCGGCTTCCGCCGCCAAGTAAATGAGACCCTTAGCCCGCTCAAGATCACCGTCATGGTTTGCTGCAATATCTGCGATAAAGTATGTTGGATAATTATCACCTATAATTTTCCCATTAATTACCAGTTCACGCTGAGGTTTATTCATCTAGATACTCCTGTGCTGCAATATCTATTTGTGATTCAAAAGTAGGCAATACAAAACCAAATGTACGTTCAAAACGTGTGCTGTCCATTCGCATATCTACAGGACGACGAGCGTGAAACTCAACATCCTTTGAACTGCAAATAGTCATTAAGTTACTTTCGAGCCCAAGACGATCTGAAAGAGCTTCCGCCAGGTACGCCTTACTAGCACCATTTTTACATCCCAAATTGAATATACCAGTGTGACGTTTGCGAATTGCTAATTCGATTCCATTGCATAATGTTTGGACATGAAGACCACTAAATTTAACATCATAAAAAACTGAAATTTCTTTTCCAGATCGCAACGAACTAATAATCCAATCACTTAAACTTACACGCCCTTTACAGAAACTTTTTCCAAATAAATTAGTTCTTAGAATAGTGCCAGGTATAGTCAATGCCAAATATTCTCCTGCTATTTTTGTTAAAGAATAGTAATTCATCGGTGAAACATTATCTTCAGTATGTGGACCAATACCATCATAAACCTGGTCTGTCGATAAATGTATCAAATGGCAATGAGGATTTCTCGACTTAATCCAATTCACAATATTCTCTACTGTGTGTGCATTTATAAGAAAAGCCTGTTTAGGGTTTTTCTCACAAAAATCAACATCTGTGAGTGCGACCAAATTAACTATCACATCAGGTTGAATTTTTTCCAGAAACGTCGCTGTATCTTTTTTACATGTAAGATCAACCTGATTTTGTGATTCACCACTGAGGCTATGCGTATAAACATTATATCCACGTGAGCGTAGATAGGGACATAAAGCACTTCCCAAAAAGCCAGTTGAACCAAGCAATAAGATCTTCATGTCTAATTCATTCTGCATGCAATAATTATTTATTATAATTTAATGCTTTAAAAACAAGTTCCGCTCGAGTCCAGTCTTCTAAAGTATCAATATCAACCACTCTCCAATTTGGTATAGGTATTCCCAAACCATCTGTGTGCATATTTTTGTGCTCTAACCAAGCTGATACCTTACCCCAATAGAACTGTCCAGCATCATGAAATGATTTTTCTAAATCTTGTGTTCGCGTTAATTCATATTGTGGGTTGTAAAATTGCATTTCACCAGTAGGTAATTGTCTCATTGCCCTCTGAATAGGATGGGGATATTCTGTAACTGGATATACAAAATTTGAATCACTTTTTATTGCCAATTCAAGTGACAAATTAATATCATCTTTATCAATAAATGGTGTACATGGATAAATACAACAAGCATATTCGACAAGCCATCCTAATTCGATACAATTTTTTATGGTGTCGGCAATTACAGGCACTGTAGATGTATAATCATCTGCTAAACTAGAAGGTCTCATAAAAGGTATTTCTGCACCCCAGGCCTTTGCTATATCAGCAATTTCACTATCATCCGTTGATACAATAATATGGTCAAATAGGCCTGATTCTCTGGCAGCAATAATGGCCCATGCAATAATTGGCTTACCGCAAAATTGCTTAATGTTCTTTCGTGGAATTCGCTTGCTTCCTCCACGTGCAGGTATTACAGCTATTTTCATAAATTACTAATAATATGGCCAGTATTACTATTTTAGTATTTTTTCAATCCAGAAGAGAATGATTTTGTTTTTTATAATTTAATAAAGTTATTTAATTGTTAATCGAACATATTTTCTATCAACAATGAAACTCATTATGGAATGAGCGTTTATATTTTTAATATAGTGAGGCTTTATACTTTTTTTGTGCCACGCAGTGTATTTCTGAACAAAAATGATTCCTATCAAGAACAGATTGAAGTTCATCTATTTTTACACCAAAACCATTTTCGAAATTTTCAAGAATTTTTTTACTAACTTGGTTTCTCTGTAACGAAACCATGAACCCCCTATATAAATCCATAATATCTGTGCCAAATCTCCAATATGAAATTGGATCGACTCGAATGATTTCATGCATTATCTGGATTGATTTCTCAGTAAACAAATGAGTATGCCCTCCGGAAAGTTGTCTTGGAAAAACATTTTCTAATACATTCTCAATAATTACTGAAAGTGAAAACATAGGAACTGAATACATCAAATAATTCGCACTGCTTTTTTTGAATGCATCAAAAAACATATGTGGCAGTCTCAAGTGTTCAATAACACCTATAGCCGAAATAACATCCGCGTCTGAGCTTTCAATTTTTTTAAAGAAATCTCTTTCGTCTGCATATGAGAGAGGACTCTTACCATTAAGCAGTCTGATTTGTTGGTTACCGTATTCAACCATTGCTTTGTTGACGTCAATCCCTTCAGCATTAAGACCTCTTGAAATAGCTGCACTTACAAAATAACCACTCCCACAACCGATATCTAGAAGACGACTTATTTTAGATGTATTGATGGAATTTAGAAGAAAATCTATTTTTGGTATATAAATTTCTGAAACTCGTTTTTGATAATTATCATCAATATAGTTTGATGCATAATCATTACCATCTTCCTGAATATAAATTTTATCTATGAATGAGGTCGTATCTTCAAAGCATCCGTTCAAATGCTCGCAATTAGAACAGAAGCAATAATTAACTCCATGGGAAGTAAAATCGATTTCGCCGGGTAATTTACTTTTGCAAATCTTACAATTTAGCCTGTTTGGCTGACTTGAATATAATTTATTCTGATCTTCTGCTCTTTCCAATAGTTTTTGATTCTCATTAAAAAAATCCTTTTTAGAATCAAGATAAAAACTTGATGATTTTGAGTATATGTTTTTTGCTTTCATCAAATGACTAGTTCTTTGCAAGATTTATCGCTAACTAATTTTATTCTATGTGGTTTCATATCATTTGAAGAGATACAATCTCATCTACACTTAAAAAGTGTTTATTAGTGCCAGAATTATATTCAAAGCCCTCTTCTACTGGAACTCCTTTTTCATCCAACTTATTCACGGAAAAATCATTTCCACGGTCAATGAAAGTAATCGTAGGTCTTAACACATAGTGATCATGAAACTCTAATGTAAGATGAGAATCATCGATTGGACACATGACCTCATGTAACTTTTCACCAGGTCGGATGCCAATAATTTTATGAGTGAGACTAGGAGCCATAGCCTTCGCTAAGTCAACAACTTTAATCGATGGTATTTTTGGCACAAATATCTCGCCTCCATGCATACGTTCGAAGTTCTTCAGAACGAAATCAACACCTTGTTGCAAGGTAATCCAAAAACGTGTCATACGTATATCAGTTATAGGTAATTCGTTACAACCTTCAGCAATGATTTTCTGAAAATATGGGACTACTGAGCCACGCGAAGCAACAACATTTCCATAGCGGACAACGGCAAATCGAGTCTTATGTAAACCAACAGTATTATTAGCCGCAACAAATAACTTGTCCGAGACTAGCTTGGTCGCACCATATAGATTTATTGGATTTGCTGCCTTATCAGTAGATAAAGCAATGACCTTTTCAACATTTTGCATCAATGCCGCATGAATGACATTCTCCGCTCCATGTATGTTTGTCTTAATACATTCCATAGGATTATATTCGGCCGTTGGCACTTGCTTGAGAGCCGCGGCATGAATCACGTAATCCACGCCATTCATTGCTGTAACAAGACGTTCTCGATCCCGGACATCCCCTATAAAATAGCGCATACAATCTTGATTAAACTCCTGTTCCATCTCGAACTGCTTAAGCTCATCTCGAGAATATATAATCAACTTTTTGGGCTGGTACCGTTCTAGAAGCGTTTTAACATATTGTTTTCCAAAAGAACCCGTACCGCCTGTAATTAATATGCATTTATCATTAAACATTATTAATCTCGCTTTCTAAATATTTCTAATATTGTATTTATACACAAATAAACTTTATTGCAATTTCAATTCTGTATTTATCAATTCAGCTATTATTTCAGATGCTGATTTCTCACTTTTACCCATCGACCATATATTTTTGCAGTTTTCATTTACATCGTTATTCACTGAGTTCTGATGCATAGACAATAGTTTTCTTTCGAACTCTACATATTCAGCATTATAAATTACAGCATCCTCACATGAATTCACCACAACAAAATCATTCGGATATCCAGTATAATTACACGTCACAACGGGTTTGTTCATCATTAATGCTTCACAACGAACCGACGAATCAAATGCAACTACTAAATGTGTTTTTTTAACGTGGTCGTAGGTTTCACCTGGATTAGGTTTCAATACAATAATATTAGAATCTAATAAGACTTCATCAATATCATTAATTAACAAGGGGTTTTCAAACACCGCTCTATTAGGACGGCAACAGTATGCTATACGGAGATTCGCATGGTGCAATTGTAGACTGACAAGGTTATTTAAACCTACAATATACGCATCATGATTAGGTGCGCCAATTGAATCAGTGCAATTATATACTTGCTCAATAAATAAAATGTCATAGAGATTTGCAGAATCGCTATTAGTTTCACTAATGCGTTTATCTAGGCGAACTGAACCTGATGAAAATTTACCAATGCAGTTCATGTTAGTGAAATTGGTGAGTCTTCTAGCTGTCCAAGCTGCATAATAATCTGCATAAATATAATTATTATATGAGGCATTAAGATTAACACGCCCACCATTTTGAATTAATAACAATCTATCAACACCATTTGACGTGTATATGAAATGCCGATATGGACTAAACCCATTATCATGTGCACTTACAAGCAAATCTATTTTAGTACCTTCAATCATCGTTAAATGCTTGCCTATTTCAAACAATAATTTTACCACTAGTTCAACCAAATTTAGGTCTGTTTTTTTAGATAAATTCCAGTAAAAAAAAAACTGACTAAAATGCTTTATTAAGACCGAGTATGATGCCGAGGATGTAAAGAAATATTTACGTTTCCCTCTAAGAGGGTCAATACCTTTTAAAGAACAGCAATAGCTATAGTTCTTATTATTATTGTAAAAATATCCAATTGAAGTTGATTTTAGACGCGGAATTATATCATCATAAAATTCCATGCAGTTGTTTGACCAGCAGTCAAACATAATTGATATGTGCGTTTTTTTTTTATTCCTACCAACTATTGCGCCAACGATAAGAAATAGAATAAATGTACTATAAATGCCAAAACTCTTTAAAAAACACCATTTGTCTGCAATTAATGTTTTTTCTCTTTCTCCATTCAGTTCTGCAAGTAATCTTTGTTTGATATTATCTCGAGTTATAGTCGCAGGAATACTTTGTAGTCTATTAAATTTCTCTTCAATACACGTAAAAACCGCTAAATTTTGTTGATATAAAGCATCGACTTTTTCGTGAACCATTTCTAAATCATGCCCAGTATCTTATACAATAATTTCCAGAAACTTCAGGTCTACTAATAATTTCAGTCCGTTTGTCAGTCTTAGACTGCCATCACCCATTTCTATAGTCCATGTCCTCACTGGGTTTTCCTGTTTTTCGAGAGGAAATGGCATATTGAAATCAATAAACTTTAATTCTCTAACCCTATCACCTAGCCACTCACCAATTGTACGATAACTATAAATATTCCATCCGGCACCCCATCCATCCCATTTATTTCCTGGTTCTACTCTTCTATGTTTCACCATTACATCAATATCTATTTCATTAAATTGATGAAATATATATATAATTCCACTTTGTTTAGCGCAATCAATCATTTTATATATTGCATCTTTTGCTTCATCTTCATCAAAAATTCCTATTACACCAATACACAATACAAGATCGAAAGGTTTCTCATGTAATGATGACAGCTCAGACACACCACCAACATAAAACTTAGCGTCCGGAACTTGCTGGATCGCAATATTTATTAATTCTTCTGATACATCAATACCCTCAAATTCGAAACCAGTAAAACGTTCAGATAAATAATTAATTAATGCTCCAGTAGCGCATCCGACATCTAAAACTAATGCTTTTTCTGGCAAAAGATTCGCTTTTATTTTTTTTTCGATTAGATCCCCGAGTTTTTTAAAATTTTCTTTTACATAAGTATGATGGTCTGTCTTTGTATAGGTATCAAACCCACGATACGAGGCAATTTTATCTTTCTGCATTCTTATTTCCTGATATTTATTATTAATCTAATTCAAATTCACTATACATCAAGTCGCATACATATTTGGTAGCGTTATCGTTATCATCAAAAACATTGACTGCATTACTCCAAGCTTTTTCTCTCCACTGTGTTTCAGATGCAATCTCAATAGTTTTTGCTATTTCAAGAGAATTTTCTACTGTCATAAACACACCTGATTGTGAGTGAGGTAATTCTGTCAAGTGTGTATGTTTTTCATAATATGAGATTATTTGGTCATCAAACATTAAATATACCACCCCTGCTAACGGTTTATTTGAATTAATGTTCGCATAACAAACATCATATCCACAGCTTGAATAACATGAAACAATGGCGCCCGAAGCCAATATAGCTCTATCAAGCAGTCCATTCTTATCTATAGATACATCTATATTTAGGTTTCTACATAATTCAAGTATTTTATTGTATTCATAATCTGCTTCTTTTGGATGAGGGCGATATATAAAGCTATTAAATGTTTGTGACTCAGATATTGCAGTTGCAAATTTTATCAGCGTTCGACCATAACCATCTAAATGCCACAAGGGTTGTCCAGCAAACATTAAAACATTATTTTCAGAATTAATAGCTGATGTTCCATCGTTTTCATTATCAACAAAGTCAAACTTATATGGTCTACCAACCACAAACACTCTTGCGTTAACCTTCTTCAAAGTAAGCCTTTTTGCTTCCTCATCTATAACTAAGTAGGTACCTGGTAGCGACCCAAATCCATAATTTACATCACCCCAATAATCCTGAAATGCA
>JGI20155J14468_10001425_pt1 | contig 18780 bp, 18 predicted proteins | sample COG_05_FD_14468 | JGI IMG/M metagenome (IMG submission 14468) | reverse complement strand
AAAGTTTTCCAATTTTAAAATTTTCATCTTTTTATCTTAATAGCTTTTGCAATAAAATCGTTAAAAATTGGATGGCCATCTCTAGGGTTAGAAGTAAACTCAGGATGAAATTGACAGCCCAGAAACCATGGATGTTTTTTTATTTCAATCATTTCAGCCAAATTGCCATCCAGTGATGTGCCTACTATATCCATTCCTCCAGCAATTAATTCATTTTTATACTCTGGATTAACCTCATATCTATGGCGATGTCTTTCTGTTATGGTCATTTTTTTATATAACTTGTGGGACAGTGAAGATTTTTTTATCATACATTTCTGCCCACCTAAGCGCATGGTTCCCCCTAAATTAGAGCTTTCACTTCTATGCTCAATTTTGCCTGACGCATCCTTCCACTCTGTTACCAACCCAATAACTGGATGTTTGGTCTTTACATTAAATTCAGTACTATTTGCATTTTTGAGCTTCAAAACATTTCTAGAAAATTCAATGATTGCTATTTGCATTCCTAGACATATTCCAAAATATGGCAGCTTGTTTTCTCTTGCAAATTGACACGCATGAATCATTCCTTCAATGCCCCTGCTCCCAAAACCACCAGGCACAAGTACTGCTTGAGAAGATTTTAAAATTTTTGAAACATTTGTTTTAGTAATTTTTGCTGCATCTATCATTTGAATATCAACCTTTGCAAGATTTACAATTCCAGCATGATCAAGGGCTTCATTTAATGATTTATAGGAATCTTTTAAATCAACATATTTACCCACTACTGCAATTGAAACTTTTTTCTTAGGATTAAGTTTTGCATCAACAACTCTTTTCCAATCATTAAGCCTTGGAGATTTAACTTTTATTAAATTTAATTTTTTGAGGAGAATTTTATCCACTCCTTGTGCGTATAAAAGCAAAGGAATTGAATATACAGTTTCAGCATCATGCATCGAAATAACACTTTTAGGATCTACTGAACAAAATAAGGCTATCTTTTTCTTTTCATCATGTGGGAGCTCTTTTTCTAATCTGCATATTAAACAATCTGGTTGAAGACCTAAAGATCGCAGTTCCTTAACTGAATGTTGAGTAGGCTTGGTTTTAAGCTCCTCAGACACTTTAATATATGGGACCAAGGTAAGGTGAGCTAATGCAGTAGAAGATGACGGTAGTTCGAGCATCATTTGTCTAATTGCTTCGATAAATGGCTGGCTTTCAATATCACCCACTGTTCCACCTATTTCTACAATTGCTATATCAGCACCTTTAGCGCCCTCTTTAATTCTTCTTTTAATTTCATCTGTGATGTGGGGAATAACTTGAACAGTTCCTCCTAAATAGTCTCCTCTTCTTTCATTTTGAATAACTTCTTCGTAGACCTTGCCAGCAGTAAAATTATTCTTTTTACTTGCTTGAAAACGAACAAACCGTTCATAGTGACCAAGATCTAAGTCAGTCTCTGTTCCATCATTGGTAACAAAAACTTCTCCATGTTGGAAAGGACTCATTGTTCCAGGATCAACATTGATATATGGATCGAGCTTATTTAATGAAACTTTTAAGCCTCTAGCTTCAAAAAGAGCTCCAATAGATGCAGCTGCAATACCTTTGCCAAGAGAGGAAACAACACCGCCGGTGATAAAAATGTACTTTGTTTGAGCCATCAGTTTTTAAGTTATGATGGGAATACAGAATATCAGATTCTGGACTTAATAAAAACTAAGTTAAGCAGATTCTTCAAATAATGGTCTTGATAAGTCAGCCCAATCTATATCAGCATCACTTTTAGCAGTGGCGTATTCTAAAATGCCCAGATCTTCAAATTTACCTTTAACAGAATCTCGTAGCAGGCCAATTCTTCTTAAATTTGGCATAACTCTTTGAAAAAGAAGTTTTTGAAAATGTTTGGTAATATCGGAACTTAACTGAAATTGTCTTGCATCTTCAGCATTCCAGCCAAAATGCTCAAAAACATCCATTGAAACCAATCTTTCCCTACTTAACCAGCATGCCTCGTATGCAAATTGAGCTCTATCCTCTTTTTCATCTTCTGATAAAGTTTCAACAAATTCTTCTAAATAATTTATTCCAAAAGTGACGTGTCTCGCTTCGTCCCGAATAATTAAGCCAAGCATGTCTCGTAATACTGGATCTTTGGTTAGCTCTCTGGAGGTTTGAAACGCAGCCAGCGCCAATCCTTCAATAATAATTTGCATGCCAATGAATTTGAGATCCCATCTTGGATCAGTAAGAATTTTATCTAAAATTGATTTCAAAGCATTGCCAATAGGATACATAAGCTTTGTTCTTGTTTGAATGTACTTATTAAAAGCTTCTACATGCCTGGCTTCATCAAATGTCTGAGATGCGGCATAGAGTTTTGCATTATAAGTTGGAGCGCATGAGGTAAGCTGAGAGGCAACGAGAAGCGCCCCTTGCTCCCCATGAAGGAATTGACTTTGACTCCAAGCAATTCGATGGTTAAGGAATTCTACTTTTTTATCATCAGAAAATTTTTGATATGGTGGATAATCATCCCAAAATATTGGAGTTGGTTCAGTTAGAGGCTCAAATGGTCTTGACCAATCAACATCAACCTCAACATTCCAATTCAGCTCTTTGCCTAACTCATAAAGTTTTTTGATTCTATTATCCTGAACGGTGTAATCCCAGTTATATGCTCCAGATAAGGGAGTGTTAAAAATTTCTGCTATATCATTTGCAACCCCTTCAGTCATGTATGGAGGTAAGTCATCCTCCAATTGAATTTCTCTAGGATTATCTTTTACATAATTAATTTTCATATATTTAAGTATTCTCGTTTTACTCTCTCACTCATTTTGGTCATAAGCTCATAAGAAAGCAAACCATTTTTTTCTGTATTTTCCAAGATTGATAAATCCGGTGACCATAATTCGCACCAATCTCCTATTTTACATTCAGGAATATCTGTAACATCAATTGAAATCAAATCCATGCTAACTCTTCCGATAATTTGAGATTGATGACTGTTAACTAGTACAGAGGTTCCATCTATAGCTGTTTGGGGGAACCCATCAGCATATCCACAATAAACAATAGCAATCTTAGCCGGTTGCTTTGTTTCAACCCTTCCACCGTATCCAATTCTCTCATCTTTATCTAATAATTGAATGGATATAATTTGACTTCTAAATGTCATAGCAGTTTTTAAACCAGGAAAGTTAATTCCTCCATACATTGCAATGCCCGGTCTAACCCAGTCATAGGCGTGGTCTGGAAAATTAAATGCTCCAGCAGAATTCAACACACTTCGCTGCATGGGTTTTGTAGTTTGATTCCATGCATGATCAAAATTTTGAAATTGAGTTATATTAAGAGAATCTTCAGGATTATCAGCACAGGCTAAATGAGTCATTAAAACATTTGAATCTTTGAAGAGTGATTTAAACTGATCTAGCTCATCCAATCTAATGCCTAGTCTATTCATTCCGGTATTTACTTTAATCCAAAAAAGCAAATCATCTTGATATTGCTTTGCAAGTGGTAGTTGAGAAATTGAATGGATGACTGACCAAATATTATTTTTTTTTAAAGCATCATAAGCATCAGATGAGTAGACGCCTTGCATGGCTAAAACTGGCTTAGAAGAGTTTTCTCTAATCTTGAGCGCTTCTTGCAATCTAACAACACCATATCCATCTATTGAATCATCCAATGCACGAGTTGTCTTTTCAAGATCATGTCCATATGCATTACTTTTGATAATGCCCATGATTTTGCAATTCGGAGCTAAGTTCTTCTTGATGACTTGGATATTGTTTCTTACAAGCTCGTAGTCAATTACAAGCTCAGAATTTGGTTCGATCATTGGATGGAGTCGTAATAGCTATCAACAGCAAAGTCTTCAAATCTAGTAAACTCCTTAAGGAAAGTAAGATTCACTTTACCAATAGGCCCATTTCTCTGCTTGCCAATAATAATTTCAGCCTTGTTTCCCTCTTCAGAGTCTTCATTGTAGACCTCGTCCCTGTAGATGAATAAAATTACATCTGCATCTTGCTCAATGGCACCTGAATCTCTTAAATCAGCCATAATGGGTCTCTTGTTGGGTCTTTGTTCTACAGCTCGATTAAGCTGTGATAATGCAATAACAGGTACATTAAGTTCTTTTGCAAGCATTTTTAAAGATCGAGAAATTTCTGAAATTTGATTTACTCTATTCTCTTGTGAGGTAGGTAACTGCATTAACTGAAGATAATCAACAACTATCAATGACAGTCCGTTAGGCTCTTGTCTCGCAATTCGTCGAGCTCTTGCTCGTAACTCCATAGGTGAGAGCATTGAGCTATCATCTATGTATAGTGGCAAATCCTTTAATTTAGAAGATGATTCCATAAACTTTTTAAGATCGGATTGATTCATTGAGGCTGATCTCACTTTTTGTTGATCAATCTTAGCGTTGCTGGCTAGTAATCGAGTGGTTAATGACTCGGCTGGCATCTCAAGACTGAACACCAACACCCCACCAGGAATGTCTTTATTAAGAACAAGATTTTCAACAATATTCATACTAAGAGCTGTTTTACCCATACTTGGTCTAGCGGCAATAATTATCAAGTCTCCGTCTTGAAGGCCCTGTAACTTACTATCAAGATCCTTGTAGCCTGTAGATGCTCCAAGCAAGGAAGATCCGTTTTTTGCAATTTCATTCATTCTCTCAATTGATTGAGGAATAAGTTCGTCTAGTTTCTGAATATTGGTTGATGTTCTGCTAGCTTCATCATTTAATGAAAAAATTTTTGTTTCGGCCTCATCAAGTAATTCAGCGGCATCCTTGCCTTGAGGGTTAATAATGAGCTCAGAGATTTCGGAATTGATTTTCATCANCCTTCTTGAAATAGACTTCTGCCTNATCATCCCGGCATAGGCTTCTAAATTTGCNGCAGAGGGGCTCGTAGATGCTAAATCAATTAAATAATTCTTACCACCTGCTCTAGTTAAAAGGTTTTTACTGTCGAGTCGGTCCGAAACTGTTAACGGATCTAGGGGTTTATTAGAATTAACAAGCTCTCCCATAGACTGAAAAATATTTTGATGATCTTGACCCTCAAAATCTGTAAATTCAATGATTTCACTAACAGCATCATATCTTTCTGTTTCAAGCATTAGTCCACCCAGGACAGCTCTTTCAAGCTCTCTAACTTGTTCTGTATTTTCTATGGATTTGCTAGACATAAATATGATTCTTACATCATATTATTAAGATAACAACTACTCTGGCTGAACAGAGACCTCAACGACACATGAAACTTCTGGATGAAATAAAAGAGTAATTGAATAATCACCAAGCTCTTTTAAAGGTCCATCAGGTAATTGAATAACGCTTTTATCTACAATATGATCAGCCTCAGTAAATGCATCTGAAATTTCTCTGGTTCCAACTGAACCATAAAGTGCACCCTCTTCAGTTACCGGAACTTTGATTTCAACTTTGGCACCAGAAACTGCATCAGCTTTACCCTGTGCATTTGCCATCTCATCAGCAGAAGCTGCAGCTAGTTCGGCTTTCTTGCTCTCAACATACTTTAGGTTTTCATCAGAGGCAAACATAGCTTTCTTCTTAGGAATAAGGAAATTTCTGGCATATCCTGAGCTAACCTCAACGACATCACCAATTTCACCTAATTTTTGGATTTTATCTAAAAGTATAATTTTCATAATTTATCTATGTGAGTCTGTATATGGAAGTAAAGCCAAAAAGCGAGCAATCTTTATTGCTTTTGTTAATTTCCTCTGTTCCGATGCGCTGATATTTGAAACTCTCGCAGGTATGATTTTCCCTGTCTCAGTGATGTACCTTTTCAAAAGATCAACATTCTTGTAACTAAAATTTTTGTTATTNGATTCAGTCATTATTCACCATCCTTTGATTCTTCTTTAGCAACNGGTTCTGTCACTTCATTTTGTTCTNCTGGATTNACTTTTGGCTTCTCTTGGCTCTGCTCTTCCTCTTGTGGGNCTTTTTTTGCTTCCCTTGATTCTATAAGTAACAATGAATCCTCTAGAGATGGGGAATCAACCTTTAATAAAAGGTGGCGTATAACAGATGTATCATATTTTAATTTAGACTCAAGCTCTATAGCAGATTCTGATGGCCCTTCTATTTGAAAAATAGCATAGTGCCCTTTGTTGTGGTTTAGAATGCTGTAAGCTAACTGCCTACGACCAATGTTTTCAAGCTTGTTGATTTTAAAATTTATATCACTCAAGGTTTTTTCAAACTTTGTTTGAAAGTCATCAAACTTAGTGGATAAGTCGGGGTTGAGTATTAANGTTAATTCGTAATTATTCATATTTTTCCTTATGGGTTAGTAGATTTTTTGAACATCAAAAAACCAAGGAGCGTGAATTCTATGCCAAATATTCCTAGCAATCAATAATTATTTTTTAAGAAACCAAAAGCTCTATCAAAAAAGCTTTTATTATTTTCTAGAGTGTAGCCCTGTTTCATTTGATCAAAACCAAAGCCTACTAGACCTAAAGCAGTGGCATATATTGGATTTTTTAGCACTGACTCCATTCCATTAAATTTTTCTGGAATACCTAGTCTTACACTTGTTTGAAATATAGACTCAGCCAGAGGAACAGCTCCCTCCATTTTTGAAGTACCCCCTGTAAGTACTATTCCGGCCGGGATTTTATTTTCGAAACCATTTCGCTTAATTTCTGCTTTAACTAAATCAAAAAGCTCCACATATCTTGGCTCAATAATTTCAGCCAATGAACGTCTTGATAAGTCTTCCGGAGGTCTGCCACCAACCCTCATTACTTCTAAGGTTTCTCCATCTTGGGTAAGTTCCGCTGCTGCACAACCATGCTTTTGTTTAATGTCTTCTGCCTGAGCAGTAGGAGTTCTAAGAGCTACAGCTATATCACTAGTAACCTGATCACCTGCTATAGGAATCACCCCAGTAAATGATATTGAGCCAGAATTAAATACTGCAATATCGGTGGTGCCTCCACCTATGTCCACCAAACAGACTCCAAGCTCTTTCTCATCCTCAGATAAAACAGAATATGAGCTGGCTAGCTGCTCTAAAACAAAACCATCAACACCAATGCCGCATCGTTTAACACATTTTTCTATATTCTGTATCGCATTATTGGCGCAAGTAACTAAATGAACATGGGATTCCAATCTAACACCAGACATTCCAAGCGGCTCTCTAATAGAGTCTTGATTATCAATCACATATTCTTGAGGAAGAACATGAAGTACTCTTTGATCAGAAGGTATTGCAACTGCTTGAGCTGCTTCAATTACCCTGTCTATATCACTTGCTTCAACTTCTTTATCTTTTATTCCTACTATTCCATGAGAATTTAAACTACGAATATGATTTCCTGCAATCCCAACATATACGTTCTTAATTTTTCCTTCAAATGATGCCTGAGCCTGATCTAAAGATTTTTGAATTGCATCTGTAGTTGCATCAATATTCACTACAACCCCTTTTTTAAGACCGCTAGATGGATAAGATCCCATCGATACAACCTCAAGAGAATGTTGATCAACATACCTGCCAATAATACAAACAACCTTTGAAGTTCCAATATCTAGCCCGACGACATAGTCAGAATCTTTTGTTCCATTATTTGCCATAATTTAAAGCTGCTCCATCTTTGTATCTTAAATCAATAATACTAGGAGTTAAGTTTTTTTCGAAAATATATTTTAAAGTTAATTCTAGTTTTTCCAATGCACTAAAAGATAAATCTGAACCTAACTTTATATGCAAATTACTATTACTCTTGAAATGCCACCCTTCTGCTTCAGAATAAGAAATAGAAGAAATTTTAAGGTTATAGGCTGAGGTTAAAGCATATATTTTCTCTTCAACTTCTAACCATTCATCAATAAATTCAATAGGCATATCTAACTGCAACAAGTCAGGATATTCACCAAAATATAAAAACTTACTTAGATTGTCATCTAAATAAAATTTTTCCTGCCAGATATATTTTGGTTCTTTTGAATCAATATATATTTCTAGTGGTTTGAATGCGTGTTTTTTAATCAAAAAAGAATTAATCCAATTTTGGTTATCTAGAAATTTTGATAGATTTTTATTTGAGTTGTTAATTGATAAATTAAATATTAATTCCTGAGCTTTTTTTAAAGTTGGGGGCTTTTCAAATACTATTAAAATTTTTTGGTTTTTATCACCTGAGCAGCTAAATAAAATAGCCATTAAAAATAAAAATATTGGCCCTAATCTATTTAGCATTGATAATTTCTTGCACAAGGTCATTGTATGAGAGCCCAATTGACTCAGCGGATTTAGGAAATAAACTATGAGAAGTCATTCCAGGAGCAGTATTAACTTCGAGCACATAAAAATTATTATTTCTGTCACGCATAAGATCAACCCTTAACCAACCTGAACAACCAGTAACATCGACTGTCTTAAGGCAAATTTCTTCAAGCTTATTTTTTTCATCTTTTGAAAGTACAAGCTCGGTAAGTTGAGTATCTTCATTCACGTATTTTGCATTGAAGTTATAAAAAGATTCAGAGGTTTCGATCTCTACGGCAGGTAAACATTTTCCGTTTAAAATTGGAACAGTAAGCTCCTTAAAGTCTATGCTTTCCTCCAGAATGAATGTTCGCCTTGGATCTGCGCAACTTAAAATAGCATTCTCTAAATCCTTGTTACAGGTAATTTTGAATACATCTATACTTGATCCATCCTCTGCAGGCTTTAAAAAAAGCTCCTTAAATGGTCTAAGTTGATTAAAAAAAGGGTTTCCCAAATCTTTTTCTATTTCATGCAATGATGGAATGGTAATCCAGTTTGGAGTAGGAATTTTATTATCTTTAAGAAGCACTTTACAGGTATTCTTATTCCAAGTATTTACGCAAGCCTGATAATGGCTGCCAGAAAATGGAATGCACTTTTGTTGTAAAAGTTTTTGCAATGCTCCTGATTCACCATCCTGACCATGAAGAGCAATAAAAATAAAGTCTTCTTCTGTAAGTTGATGAGATGAAAAGTTTTTTGGATAGTCAATAAGCTGAGCTTCGTATCCTAAATCTTTCAATGCTTGAAATATATATTTTCCACTCTCAAGAGAAACCTCACGCTCAGAAGATTCACCCCCATATAAAACTTTAATTTTTTTTATTGCCACTTTTTTTTAATCTTCTGATTTAGTTTTGAAATTGTTCCTGCACCTTGAGTGATTAAAATAGAGAACTCTTGATGATTTTCATAAAGCCAGTTCATAGGATCTTTGTTCCCTATGTAATGGACATTTTTATTTTTTTTGAATATCTCTGAAGCAAGTTTTTTAGAAGAGATTCCTTTGATAGGTTTTTCACTTGCTGGATATATATCTAACAATAGAAGAAAATCTACTCTAGATAGTACTTTTTTAAAATCATCAAAAAGCTGTTGTGTTCTTGTAAATCTATGAGGCTCAAAAATCATGCATATCTTTTGCCGAGGAAATTTTTCTTTAGCAGCAAGAACAGTTGATAAAATTTCAGCAGGATGATGGCCATAATCATCTATCAGCACATGCGGATGCTTGGAAAAATAAATTTCTGAAAGCTCAAACCTTCTTCCAACACCTCTAAAACCAGCCAACCCTTTAGCAATGTCCTTTACCGATATGTTCTCTTCAATGGCTACACAAATTGCAGCAGTAACATTGTATAAATTATGTCTGCCACTTAAATTAGTGGAAAATTTATAGTGTTTTTTATTGGCATGATCTATTAATTGAAAATTTTGAAGGCCATGTTCTAACTTTACATCAGTTATTTGAAATCTATTTTTTGAATGAAAACCAAAAGTTATCTGTCTTCTATGTATGTCTTTTGAGATTTTACGAATATTTGAATCGTCTAAGTTAAGCAAAATATAGCCATAAAAAGGTAAATTTTCGGCAAAACTAACAAAAGACTGATTTAATTTTTCTTGATTTAATTCATAGAAACTTAAATGGTCGTTATCAATGTTGGTGATTACAGAAATGTCAGGTTGAAGATGTAAAAAAGATCCATCGCTTTCGTCTGCCTCAACTATTATATAGTCACCATCGCCAAGGTTAGAACTTCTCCCAACACTCAGAACTTGGCCTCCCACCACATATGTCGGACTCAAATTAGCTGCATTAAAGATGCTGGCAATGATGCTCGTTGTAGATGTCTTGCCATGACTTCCAGCAATCGCAATACTGCGATATGGTTTCATCAGAGTTCCCAGCATCTCTGCCCTTGGAATAATAGTTAATCCAGATTTCTTGGCATATGAAAGCTCAGGATTTTTCTTGGATATTGCTGACGAAGCAACAACTAAATCTGCTTTTTGAACAAGCCTTGGTTCATGACCTATTTGCACTTTGGCACCAAGTTTTTTTAATTCCTTCAGCTCATCTGTGATGACAAGGTCTGAACCTGTAACTTTAAAACCCCTTTTTTGCAAAATAGTGGCCACTCCAATCATTCCTGATCCACCAATTCCAATCATGTGAATTTTTTTGAACTTTTGAAATCCTAGTGAGTGCATCTATTTTTTTTAAAATTTTAAAATTGAACTTAACATTCTTCTAGCGGCTTGAAAATGATCTAAATTGCTTTCTTTGTTTGACCATTGTTCATAAAGTTTATTCTTAATTACCTTTTCGAGCTTGCTAGAAAGAGACTCTAAAGATTCTGACTCTTCATGCATCAACCCCATATCCAAATCCACAATATTAATTGCATTTAAGAGCTGATGATTATCTATGGCTGATGGCAAAGGAATAATCACTGATCCTCTTTTTAAACTTATAGCCTCTGAGAGAGAAAGTGCACCTGCCCTGGAAATAATAAAATCTGACCATAAAATTTCCTCATGAGGCGAATTATAGAATTCCTCTACCTCGACAGAAATATTACTTGAATACAATTCCTTAACTCCTTGAGATTTCCCTTTTCCACATTGATGCTTTACCTCTAATGGTATTTTAATGAATTTAAAGCTTTAGGTATATTCTTATTGATAAATTCAGAGCCTTGACTGCCACCGGTCACATAAACCCTGGGTGATTCATGCTGTTGAGTGACTGATGCGCTGTCTTTTGATTGCCTTATTGGATTGCCTACTAGCATCATCTTTTTTGTGAATGGTTCATTTATTGAAAATCCTAAAAAAATTATTTTTGAGAATTTTTTTAATACATTATTGGAAGTTCCTATGATTGCGTTTTGCTCGTGTAAGAAAAGAGGTTTTCTACAAATCCATGCTGATAAACCCACTGGCAATGAGATATACCCTCCGAAGCACACAACATAATCAATCTTATTTTTTTGCAAGTAAAAAATACTTTTAAAAATTGATGCGATTAGACCTATTAATGAAATAATTTTTAAAATTAAATTCTTTCCTCTGAAGCCGCTCATTGGAATTGTTAAAAGTTTTATATTGTGAGGAACAACTCTTTTTTCTATACCAGTTTTTGTTCCAATCCAAATAACCTCATGATTATTTTTAATACATTCCTTGCCAAATTCTAATGCCGGAAAAACATGGCCTCCAGTTCCTGCTGCAGAAATTAAAAATTTCATTACTTTATCGTTTTATTTTCAAAATTAATTCTTAGTACCATGCCCATTAAAAACATAAATAAAATTAAGCTTGTTCCCCCATAGCTTACAAAAGGCAGCGTTAAACCTTTTGTCGGTAATATTCCAAGATTCACACCTATGTTAAATACTACTTGAATTGCGATTAAAATACCTGCACCAAAAGCAAGCAATCCTTGAAATAATTTTCCAAGCTCTAGTGCTTTAATGGATGTTTTGATAATACCAAAAATCATTGCAGCAAAAAGAAATATCACCATCAATCCTCCAATCAGTCCAAATTCTTCAACAATTACTGCAAAAATAAAATCAGTATGTGGCTCAGGTAGATATAAATTCTTTTGAAGGCCATTACCCAAACCCACACCTAGCCACTCACCTCTGCCAATACCAAGCAGGGCATTTGATAGCTGCCATCCGGGCCCGTAAAAATGGTCGAATGGTTCAGTAAATGAAATAAATCTTATATATCTATATGGCTCTAGATAGACAGCAATAGCTGCCAAACCACCCATTAATAAAATTAATAGTAAAAATTGAGAAAATGAAATGCCTGCAAAAAATAGCACAGCAATTACTAAAGCTCCAATTACCAATGTTGATCCAAGATCAGGTTGAGACATAATCAATAGCCCAAAAAGAGCTAATACAATCAAGGGTCTAAAAAATCCTAGTGAAGTATTAATTTCACTTAGTCTTCTAACACAATATCCTGAAATATATATAACTAAAGCAAGCTTGCTAACTTCAGAGGGTTGGATGTTTATCGGTCCGATTCTGATCCACCTTAAACTTCCATTGACCTCTGTACCCACCCCAGGAAAAAAAAGAGCAATAAGTAAAAGCAATGAACCAATTAAAATTAGCCAATCCAATGTGAGAAATAAGTTTGAGGGAATACTTAAGGCAATTATTGTTGCAAAAATACCCAGAATCAAAAAAATTACTTGCCTCGAAGCAAAATGAAAGGGAGTGCCATAAAGATCTTCTGAAACGTATACACTTGATGAAGCAACCATTACCAATCCAATGAATAACAAACAGAAATATGGAAAGATAATTAATATATTTTCTCGATCAATCATCTGAGCACAATGCTAATTTAATAAAATGATCTCCACGTTCCTCAAAATTTTTATAATCTTGACCGCTTGGATGACCCGGTGAAAAAAGTATATTAGTCTGGCAATGATATTCATCTTTAAAAATGTCATTCATTACCGATGAAAGACCTTGATTGCGGAACAATATTTTTTCTGGATGAAATACTTTTTTTGATATCTCCTCTGCATGTTTACCAAAAATATATACCTTTGTTGGACCAATAATTTCATAGTTATCATATTGCTCTTTGCTTGGGTCCCCACAAAGAATCAATACGTAAGGACCAGACATCTTATTAAGCGCAAATTTCAATGCAGTTAAATTAGTTGCCTTTGAATCATTTATAAATACTAGTTGATTCCGTGTTAAAACATGCTGCCGTCTATGCGGTAATTCTTCCAATTTAACATCCTGAACATCACTTAGCTTTTTTCCAGTGATCATTGACCAGAGTTTTTTTGGGTTTGATTCTTCTGTTGATATTCCTGATTCTTTGATTCTATTTTTTACATTTGTATACTCTGCAAAAGTTCCATGATGATCAATATGGTCAGGCGCAATGTTTAATAGCACTCCAAAGTCTAGCTTAATATCCTTGACCTTCTCAAGCTGAAAACTTGAAAGCTCAATAATAGAATATGAGCAAGAATTTATACCATCTAAAACAGGGGTACCAATATTTCCAATCAATTGAGAATCTTCTAAAAGCTGATGTAGCTTATAACAGCAAGTACTTTTTCCGTTTGTTCCTGTAACTCCAATTTTAAAAGAACTATCTTCTTGAAAAAAAATATCTAGATCTGTTAGATAAGGTATTTTTTTAAATTCTCCTTTTTTATATAGCTTCTTTAGATTAATTCCTGGACTCAAATAAATCATTTCATAAGAACCTAATGTAGCTTGATCAGGTAATTGATTATATATATTTGGCCCTTTTAGATTTTCATCGTAAATGTCAAAAGCTTTGCCTTTTTTTATCAAATATCTTTCAAAAGATTGGCCTGTGATCCCATAACCAAAAATAAGAGATTTCATTGAAATTTATCTTAACTTCAGCGTTGCTAGAGCGAATAAAACCAGTACAAAAGTTATAATCCAAAATCTAACGATAACTTTTGGCTCTGCCCAACCCTTCAATTCAAAATGATGATGAATTGGTGCCATTAAAAAAACTCTCTTACCCCTTAATTTATATGAGCCTACTTGAATAATAACGCTCAAAGTTTCCATCACAAAAACTCCTGCCATAATTGCAAAAACTATCTCATGCCTGACTAACACTGCCAGAGTGCCAAGAATTCCACCGAGTGTTAAAGATCCCAGATCGCCCATAAATATCTGCGCAGGATATGTGTTATACCAAAGAAACCCTATACCAGCTCCAATTAATGCCCCACAAAAAACAATCAACTCACCGCTAAGAGGGTTAAATGGAATAAATAAGTAATTAGAGATAATTAAATTTCCAGATGCGTAAGCAATCAGACCTAGGCCTCCAGCTATCAAGACAGATGGCAAAATTGCTAACCCATCGAGGCCATCGGTAAGATTAACAGCATTAGATGAGCCCATAATTACAAAAATACTTATAAGCAGGAAAATAAGTGGTGAAATTATAAAAATATACTCTTTGTTGAAAGGTAAAATAAAAATTTGTTCATTTCCACTAGGAGAAACCTGCAACATAAACAACATAGCAATTAAAGAAAAAATAAACTGCAACATGAGTTTATATTTTCCCTTCAAGCCTTTTGAATTTTTTTCTTTAATTTTCAACCAATCATCAAGAAAACCTATTGTGCTAAAAGAGATAGTGATAAAAATTAGAATCCAAATGTATGGATTCTGAAAATTAGACCAAAGTAATGTTGAGATAATTAGTGAAGAGATAATAATCAAACCTCCCATAGTAGGTGTTCCAGATTTTGAAAGATGTGATTTGGGTCCATCTCCTCTGATTGATTGTGAGAACTGAATATGTGTTAAGAATCTAATCAAGGCTGGCCCAAGAAAAATGGAAAGCATGAGCGCAGTCAGAGTTCCTCCGATGGTTCTGACAGTTAAATAACGCAATACATCGAAACCGGAATCGTATGTCATTAACCATGTACCTAATAATTCGATCATATTATTTCCATAAATCTAAAACTTCTTCCATCCGCATGGATCTTGAACCTTTTAATAAAATATTCTCTTTTCCTGCTAGATTTTTTTTTAAGAAATCAATTAACTCTATTTTATTGTTAAAGAAAAACCCATTATCACCAAATGCAAATACTGTATGTCGTATCAAATCTCCATATCCAAGCAAAATATCTACTCCATGTATTTTGGCATAGTCCCCCAAATCAATGTGTAGTTTTTTTCTGTATCTACCAAGTTCTGCCATATCTCCAAGAATTGCAATCTTTCTACCATTAAATTGACATAAAACGTCTATTGCTGCTCTCATGGAATCTGGATTAGCATTGTAAGTATCATCGATGACCTGTGACTGCATTACCCACGTTTTAAGGTCTAAGCGCTGGGAGGGGTTTTTAAGGCCTCTCAAACCGTCTACAAATTCTTCTATGCTTAACTTAGCAGCATGGATCGCTGCAAATGAAGCAAGAATGTTTAACACATTATGCATTCCTACAAGCTTTGTTTTTATTGGAACTCTTTTTTTCAAATGGATAGATTTGATAAAAAAAGATAGGCCTTGTTTTGTCATCCTAATTTGACTTGGGAAGTAAGATGCTGAGGATTTCTCACCAAAAGTATAAAAATTAATATCGTCCCTCATTTTTTTCCAATGATTCAGATATTTACCATCCGGAACAATTGCTGCACCATCTTTTTTTATATTGCGGATGAGCTCTGATTTTACCTCTAATACTCCTCTAACTGAGTTCAACCCATCTAAATGTGAATGACCTATGTGAGTAATAATGCCGATATTTGGCTTAATTATTTTAGATAAAAGATCTATATCCCCTGATTTCGCTGCTCCCATTTCAAAAATTGCTGTACCATTTTTTGAATCTAACTCCAAAGCACAAAGTGGCAAACCAATTTCATTATTATAATTCTGAAAAGTTGCATAACTGCTTTTTATGCAATTCTTTAAAATATTTTTTGTGGTTGTTTTACCATTACTGCCAGTAACCCCAATAATGTTTCCCTTGTATCTTCCCATAGCAACCTTAGCAGATTCAATAAGACACTTTTCAGGACTTTTTACTAGAATAATTTTTGATGGCCGCGCTGAAGAATCTACAATTTTACTCTCTTTTATAATTGCAAGTGATGCACCTTTGTTTAAAGCGTCCTCGGCATAAAGACTTCCGTCCTCATTAGAACCGGTCAAACCAAAAAATACTGAATTCTTTGTTACTTTTCTAGAATCTATTTGAAAATTTCTGATTGGTAAGTTTGATTTACCATCAAGCTTGAGTGAAGTTAATAAATCTTGTGTATTTTTAATTAATTTCATTGTCTAAAATTTCTAAGACGCAATCCCTATCATTAAATGGAACTTTGTTTCCTGATATTTCCATTGAAGTCTCATGACCCTTACCTAATATTACCAATATATTTTCTTTAGTTAAGTATCGAAGCGCTGAGGTTATCGCCATCTGCCTATCCTCTAAAATTTCAACATTTGCTTGATCGTTTTCATTCATTGCATCAGATGCAATTACTGAAAAGGATTCATAGCGATTATTATCTGATGTAAAAAATATCTTGCTAGAAAAATCTTGAGCCACTTTCATCATTTTTGGTCTTTTTGATTTATCACGATCTCCGCCACAACCAAAAACTAAAATAATGTCATCATAATAATCGCCTAATTCAGATAAAATATTTTGCATAGCTTGTTGATCGTGAGCATAGTCAATTAATATCTTTCCCTCTTTTAATCTTAATATCTCTCCTCTTCCCTGAGGCATTTTAATAGCGGCTCTATTTATTTTGTTGAGATTATTTGAATCAACATGCTCCGAAATTAATGCAATAGCTGAAATATAATTCTCGATATTAAATTTAAGAAATAATGAGACCCTTGCTTCCAGGGCGAGGCTGGGGAAATCCAAATTAATCCTTGATNGTCCCTCAAGGTTATAGACAAAAGAATACTTAAACGGAGCAGAGGGATTTTTTGCACTTAAAAATTGTGTTTTGGAGAGCTGATCTTTCTGAACTTCAGATAGACGAGGTAGCAAATCTTGCATTTGATCTATTGAAACTATTGTAGGATTTTGATTATTGAGATTGGCAATAGATAATTTTGCATCAATATAGTTTGTTTCTGTTTTATGGTAATCAAGATGATCAGATTGAATATTAAGTATGATGGTCTGTAAAAGGGGTAAATTACATAACCTTTTTTGCACTAAAGCATGAGAAGAAATTTCAAGAAAAACATATGTTTTTTGTTCAAGTTTGCATGTTTGCAAAATTTCAAACAACTCAAATATTCCAGGAGTTGTATTGCCTTTGGTTTGCATAGGATCGTCATCAATAATTGCCCCTAGAGTGCCAATATATACTGAAGGTTTTTGAAGCTCCCTCATAATGTTATGCGCCATAAATGCAGTTGTTGTTTTTCCATTAGTACCGGTGACACCATGAAAGATGAAATCATCCTCAGACAATTCATGAAATCTAAATAGGATCTCAACCACCATATCCTCTAAATTATTAATGCAATAAATTGGTATATCTATTTCTTCGTTGAGTTCTTGGTCGCTAATGATGCAGGATGCTCCTTTTTTTACTGCTTCTTTTATAAATTCTTTTCCATGTGATTCCGCTCCCTGTCGAGCTACAAATAAAGAATTTTTATGCACGTCTCTTGAGTTATCAGTTATTGATGCAATAAAACATTGGTCAAACACATTTGTTTTAATCAGGGGTTTAATAAGAGGTAATTTATTCATCTAAATAATTCAAGACATCATCAGAAATAGCTGCAAATAATGGTGCTGCAACGCTACCACCAGAATAATTATTTAATCCTGGCTCATCAATGGTTACAAAAATTGTAAGTCTCTTAGATTTTAATGGCGCTATTCCTGCAAAGGATGCTATATATTTGCTTTGATCATAACCACCCTTAGAGCTAGTTTTATGAGATGTGCCTGTTTTTCCTGCAACTTCGTAATTTGATAATCTTGCTAAGTTTCCTGTTCCATCTGAAACAACCAACTTTAAAGACTCTAATACATCATTGGCAGCATCTTTGCTAATTACTCGCTGCTTGTATCCTTCATCATTATCTTTAAAAATTTTAAAATCTTTTAGATAGCCTTCATTAGCAAAAACTGAATATGCTTGTGCTAGCTGTAAAGAAGATGCGGTCATGCTGTACCCAAATCCAATACTTGCAATTTCATGATCGGAGATATTATTTCTTGAATTAATAACCCCATAAGCGACTCCAGGAAAAAATATATTTGGCGGTTTTGAAAGGCCAAACCCTTTGTATCCTGAAATAAGCCCATCTATTCCAACTTGCAAAGCTAACTTGGAAGCTCCAACCTGGCTCGATTTTGCAATAATCTCACTAACAGTTAGCATTTTGTAATTTTTTGGATCTGATACAGTTCTGCCACTTAAATTTATAAATCCTGGACTGGTATCAACTATCTGATTGGTAGAGAGTATACCCATGTCAATGCCCTTGGCTAATGCTAGCGGTTTTATTATTGAGCCCGGTTCAAATGCATCAACCAGAGCCCTGTTCCTTTGAATCTGTCTCTGAGCGCTATTAGGGTTATATGAGGGATAGCTGGCTATAGCAAGAATTTCTCCAGTAATATTGTCTAAAACTATAGCGCTACCACCCTTTGCATTATTCGCCTTAACAAAACTTGAAAGGTGTTTATATGCATAAAATTGAACCCTGCTATCAATAGTCAACTTTTTATCAAAACCCTGAATGACTTCTTTGGTTACTTTAGGTCTCCTGCTTGCATTTTTGTAAATAATTTCTTGCCCAGCCACACCGGACAATTCAGAATCTAAAATATTTTCAAGTCCCTCTAAGCCAAATCCATCTTTGCCAGAAAATCCAACTAAAGTAG
>JGI20155J14468_10001422_pt1 | contig 18804 bp, 9 predicted proteins | sample COG_05_FD_14468 | JGI IMG/M metagenome (IMG submission 14468) | reverse complement strand
GTTAAAGTGTCTCTCTCTTATCTCCCTCTTCCTCTTCTTCTTCTCGTGCGTCTCTCTCTCTCTCCGTTTGACTGCTTCTTCGGATAAAAATGTTCCAAAAGTGGATAGAAAATTCCAGTTTTAGGGTTTATATACAAACCCTAAATAGACCACACGCAAAAATTCCTTCTTCGTTGTTTTCGTCGTCGTTCGTTCGTTTCATGCACATCGACACTTCATCTCTCTCTCGTGTAATATGCCACCGAAGAAGAAGACCAAGAAAGCGACCACGACCACTCGGTCCACCGAGGAGGAGGACGACGGTGGTGGTGGTGCAGGTGATGTTGCTGCTGCTGCTGCTGTGAAGAAAAAGAAGAGAGCAAAGTCACCGTCGCCTTTCGTGAAAGAAGATGAATCCGAAGGAGAAAACAACAACAACGCGAACGCTTTGAATACTAAAAGGAAATCGACCGCGCGAAGAGGGAAATCGCAAACGCCGAACGATGAGGACGACGACGGCGGAAAAGAAGAAGCGGAGGAGAAGAAAGTTTCGACGACGATTCAGACGAGTCAAAATATCGTCCTCGAGGAAGCGAAGAGAAATTTAGTCCTCGAGTCTGGGAACAAAGTCGCTTTGACGCCTCTATTGGGAGGCATTCGGGAGGACGACGGCGCGCGAGGCGGCACGACGACGACGACTGAACCGCTGTGTTATTTATTGCAAATAGACCAGGCGAACATACTTTTAGATTGCGGATGGGACGACAGGTTCGATCAAACCGAGTACGTGAAAGAGTTGGAGAAAATCGCGCCTACGTTGGATTGCGTGTTGATCTCGCACTGCACGCAACGACACGTCGGCGCGGTACCTTTGCTCTTCTCCGAGCGAGTGAAATGTAACCCAAACTGTAAAATTTACGCGTCGATACCGACGCACAAGTTGGGGCAAATGTTGTGTTACGACATTGCGCTCGGGTATTCCGAGTTTCGAGGGGAGTTTGGAGAAGATGTGGGATACAGTCTAGATGACGTGGATTTGGCGTTTAGTAAGTTTGTTCCGGTGAAGTATCAGCAACATTCGAGGGTGAGCGTGAGGAGAGAAAGCGCAGGGGGTGGTGGTGGTGGTGAGAGCGACGCGGGTACTAATAGCAAAAATAGTGGTGGTGCTACCAATAGCGATATTGTCGTCGAAGCTATCAACGCCGGTCACACGTTAGGCGGTTCATGTTGGCGCATATCAAAAGACGCCGAGGATATCGTCTACGCGGTTGATTACAACATGCGGAAAGAACGACATTTAGCCGGGACGAGTTTAGCAGAGACTGTGCATCGACCGTCGGTTTTAATTACAGATTGTCGGAACGTGGATCGAAAAGCGCCCGAGTCGAGGTTGCAAGTGAGAGATTTGCCGTTAGTCGATTGCGTCTTAAAACACGCGCGCATGGAAGGGAACGTGGTTATTTGTTGCGACGCCGTTGGAAGGACGTTAGAGTTGGCTTTATTATTAGAAGAGACGTGGAAGAATCAAAATTTAGGAAGCTATCAGTTAGTGTTGTTCAATAACGTCGCCGCAAACGCGTTGGAGTTCGCGCGGTCCCATTTAGAATGGATGAACGAAGACGTTGGTTTGAAATTCGATAGCACGCGACAGAACGTGTTCGACGTGAAAAGATTGTTTCCGTGTCACTCGTACGAAGATTTTACGAGATTACCTCCGGGACCGAAAGTTGTCCTTGCATCGTTGGCGTCTTTAGAAGGTGGGTTTGCGAGGAAGTTGTTCGTTGAATGGGCCTCGGACGCGAAGAATTGTTTCATTTGGCCGGACGAAATTGGTCGCCAAGTTGGATTAGCGAGAGAGATTGTCGAAAAGTGCAGTAAGGGAGGAGCAAAGACGACTTCTTCAAAGACGAAAAAGAAAGACGTGATCATGAAAGTTGAATTAGCGAGGCGAGAATTGCTGTCTGGGAAAGAGTTGGAAGCGTGGGAGCACGAACAAGAAGAGAAACGTCTCGAAGCGGAAAAGAGGAGAGAAGAAGAAGCGAAGCGACTGGCCGAAGAAGAAGAGAAGAAACGTATGTTGGAGGAAGAGATGGATGTGGACGCTGCGACGCTCTCGCAACCAGTTGAAGACGAAAATATTTACGGTGAAAAGAAAGCGGGTGTCGCAGAGGAAGAAGAAAAAGTTGAGCGTTTGGTACCGCCACCTCAAGTAAACGAGGAAACTGGTATTGCGCTGCGAGACAAGCAAATGTCGTTTGAGCGACGCGAGTGCATCGTCGATGGATTTATTCCCGAAAGTTTCGAGCATCTCGTCTTTCCGGACGAAACGAAATTATCTTCTTCATCATCCGATCCCTCGGGTATGAGTGCAAAAACTGAGTACGGGGAAGCCATCGATGCGGACGCGTTCTTTAGAGTCGCGAACGAATTAAGACCGGAAATGACGAGAGATCAATCGTTTGAAAGTACCGGCGACGTCGATAAACTCGCGGGCGTAGATGGCATCATGGACGCGACGATGGGAATAGCAGCGAAATTNACTAACAAACAACCGGATATGGATATAGATGCGAATGCGGGTAAAGAAGAGAAAGCTCTCGAACGACCGGTGGGAATACCAACGAAAGTCGTCAAGGAAACGAAAGAAATCGTCGTGAAAGCGGCAATTGAATCAAACTTTGATTACGACGGATTAGCCGATGGTCGATCAGTGAAAGCAATCATCCCGCGTCTAGAACCGCGACGAGTAATTCTCGTGAGTGGTACTGTGAAAGATGCCGAGAAGCTTGCTTCGCACTTATACAACGATTCCGAACACTTCCCGAAGAGCTCGAAGATTGATTATCCGAAGAACAACGAGACATTAGATGCATCTTCGGTACATCCGACGTACAAGGTTCGACTTTCTGAAGCGGTTTTATCCTCCGCGCGTTTGCGACAGGTGAGTGGCTATGCCGTCGGTTGGATCGATGGCGTCATTGGGCCAATCCCTGAAGATGGCTCGGCGCCGGAGTTGCTCCCGGTCCCAGTGAATGCTTTGAAATTAACCGTATCAAAAACAGTTAAAGACGAATCTTTACTCGCTGGAAAAGTCACCGGTCCTTCTTTAATAAAGAAAGAACCAACCGCCGCCGCTCTCGTGGTAGAAGACAACGAAGAAAATGAAGGTACAGAAATCAACATCGTGACTAAACATCACCGACGCTCGGCGTTCGTGGGTGACGTTCGTTTGTCCGAGTTTAGAAGGTATTTGCAGAGAATGGGCGTACCCGCCGAGTTTGGCGAAGGCGGTGCTTTAGTTTGCGCGAATGGACAAGTCGTCGTTCGTCGAAGAGCCGAAGACGATGAGTTGATTGTTGAAGGATCAATCTCGGATGCGTACTTCAACGTCAGAGACATGCTCTATGCGCAATACTCAATTATTTAAGATACATCTTTGCGTGCGTTTGACAACTTTCTTTACTTTACATTCACTCTCTCTTCCAACTTTTTCACTGATTTCCTCAACATCGCCACATCTTTCGCCACCTGTTTTGAATCCGTGTTCAATTCTTTTAGCGAGTCCATTTGTTCCTCCAATTCACCTCGCGCTCGCGCGGATTCCGAGGCCTCGGCGACGTCTCGAGAGATTTTCGCAAACGTCTTGTGCATGTCGTGCAAATATCTATACGCCATTTTCATCGTCTCGTCCGTTTTTGCGGATTTAAAGATGGCGTCCTCAACGACTGCGTATATCCTGCGTAAACTTTCCGCACTTTCGGCCACCTGTAATTCCGCCGCTTTCGCGTCGCGAACAATCTTGGCAATTTCTACGTCTTGTTTCTTTATGTTCTTCACGATGGTGGTGACTTTTTGAACTAAACTCGGACGATTGACGCCTCTTGGCGCTCGCTCTAACGCTTGCGATAACCGATCGCGCTCTTCCGCCTTTCGTCGAGCTAATTGAACTTGCTCTTTTGCCTCTTCTTTCCATCTTTGAATCTCTTCAAGTTGCTCTTTAGCTCGCATTCGTTCCGCTTCCGCTTTCGCGTTTCTCTTCTCGATTTCGTGTTCCAAAGGAAGGCGAGCGTCGTCCCACTCTTTTTGTAATTCTTGACGTCTGTTTTCGTCCTCTCGAACGAGCTTTTCCATTTCCTCTTTCGCTTTTTCCGGCGATCCCTTTGATGCGTTTGGACCGACGACCATATCCGTCGCCATTTTTCGAATTAAATATTCCTCCTCTAAATCTGGGAACTTCGCGCATTCTTCCTTCTCCAATCGAGCGTATTCGAGCATTTCCTCCAACGCTTTTTCGCATCTCGACACGTACGCTTCCATCGTCTGTCGAGTCGTTTCAACGTCGTTTTGTAAATCTTCTAAATCCTTTTCCCGCGCTTGAGCTCTTTGTTCGAGGGTTTCGTTTGCAGAATCTTCTCGGTTCTTTTTCGCTTCCGCAGCGGATTTGATTCTATCGCCTAAACGTTGCATTTCTTCTTCGCCCCCATCCTTTCCTGCAATCCTGCTATTTTTACTACTATTTGACGCAAGTTTATCGCCACCGGCAACTCGCAAAGCGGCGGCAACCAACCCTCCGACGCCATTCGATGCCAACACGTTAACAGCGATCCCGTCGTCGTTCTCCGGTCCCTCAGGCCACAACCCGTTTTCTTTCGTCCACGCCACTTCTTTATTCTTCGTCAAAGCGAACCCTTCTCTGTCTCGCATTCGCTGTCTGTTCGCCACAACTCTCGCCTGTGCGTTGACAATCTCTCGCATCCTTCTCTTTCTCTCGCTCCTCCTCAAACTACTTTCAAAGGGACTCGCCGCTTCCCCGAAAGACGAGGACGTTTTCACGCCGTTCGCCACTCGCACCGCTCTCTCCAACGCAGAGACCACCGAACCATCCTCACCACGACCAAAAAAAGTCGACGACGTCGCGTTACTCTTCCTTCGCTCGTCCTCTGGTATCATCTCGCACAGCAACGCCACGATTTCTCTCGCGTATTCCTCCGACGGGTACAAGAAATGACTGAAGCCAACTCTCCTTTTGCCGCCACCATCACCATCGCCACCACCATCACCATCACCACCACTACGAGTGCTGCTCCCACTATTCGCATACTTATTAAAAACCACCCCGTTTAAAGCTCTGGCGTAACTCGTCGCCACTCGAAACCTCCCGCTCGGATCCGACGCGCGTCCTAACGCGTTCGGTAATCGTTTCGCCAGTTTCTCGTGGCCAAATTGGAGGAAGCATTCCCGACACAAACTGACGAGAGAAGTCGAAGTAGAAGAAGGCCCATCGTCGTCTAAATCGTCGTTCTTCGCACCTTGTTGTTGTTGTTGTTGTTGTTGTTGTATCAAGTCCGCGAAGGAAGTCACGCGGTCGTCGAAACGCACTCCAGCGCGACGCAAAGAGAGGAGCGAGAGCGAATTCTCCCCTCCGAGAGCGTCGTCCATTTCCAGTCCAACTTCTGTGCTCGGTCACCCTCAAAGCTCTCGTTTTGTGCGAGGAAAGGAAACAGCTTATTAAAAGAGTGAAAGAGTCAAAGACTCTCTCTCACGCTCGTTCGTTTCCTCTTATTCTGGTGCCACAAACAACAACAAGAACAACAACACAGTGCCGGGTAAGTGTGCACTCGATTTAAGAAGTTTTCCAATTAATTTCCCCTCAAAAGCAGCACTTTTTGGTCCGCGGGGAGCTCTTTACAACAGCAACCCGACGAGCGGGTTTTGCTCTCCGACTTGTCCGTGGGAGGGGAAGGGCGACCGACTCATCGCGGAAGAAGAAGACACGCGCGAGAATGAAAACACCAGACGGAGAGGAACCGTTGTTAACATCGTCTTCTGCCGAGTACGGAGCGGCTTCGAGAGATGAAGTGCGCGAGAATAAAAACACCCCCAAACTGCTTCAAAGCTCGAAAGAAGCGAACTCGACGACGACGACGGGAATGTTATTCTTCCAATCGTTCGACGACCAACACCCGGCGATTTTCTGGGACAACTTTTCCACCGCCATGTGGCTCATCACGGATATTTTGTGGACGGAAAATAACTCGTTGGCGGTATGCATAGCCCCATTCGTGGTGGTTGGATACGCCAAAGCGTTCTTTTCGTTTCAAGGCGAATGGGAGAGATACGCGATTGACTTGGCGAGGACGATGGCGTTGTGTTTTTGGATTTTAGCGAACACGGTGTGGTTGTTTCAGGAACTCACGGAGGAGAAGAGAAGGACTAGGGTAGACGCGACGTTTATGATGCCGTATAATGCCGGGGTCATTTTGACTTTATTGGCGATGACGGTGGTGATTGAACCCGGGATATTTCTTTATTATCGCTCGCGAGGGATTAATTGCTTCGAAATGAATACGGTTTTAAAGCCTATAGGGAACATGGGGATTACATTTTGGGCGGCGAAGGACTTTGCGTGGTACTTGGCGGATGAGGAGATGTTGAGAGAAGAGTATAGATGGATTCCAAAAGTTGCATGGGTGATAGCGGACGGGACGATCATGTTTCAGTTGTTCCCGCTTTTCTTTAAAGCGTTGCAAGGGTGGGGGATATTTTCGTGTTTTAGCAACTACGCTTCGTACAAGCAAAAACAGAAGACGTTTATGAGACGATTTGCGCACGTCATCGATGAGCTAGCCATGACGTCCTGGGCTGTATCCATGACGTTGTGGTCGTTTGGAGAGATTTTTATGCCGGAGGATACGTTCGCGCAAAAATTAGCCAAACAGCCTAATTATCCGAATTTAAGGTGGTGGTGTGGACACGTCTTGATTTTCGGTGGATTTCCGTTTTTCGTGAAAACGGCGATGGAGGTATTCATGGAGATGAGCTGCACGGCGAAAAGCCACCGCCGCCGAACGGTTGCCTTGGATACGTAAAAACATAATATCCCGACGGTTTTAGATTTAGAATAGTATTTTTGTTTTGCAAGTTGCTTCAAGTATTTAGTATTGTCTTGATTTAAAATGCTGTGCAGATCACTAAAATGCGCTAGTTGCTAATGTTGTTTTGTCGCCGCGATCAATTTCGCTTCGTATAAGTCCGTTTCCGCGACCACGCCTTTCTTTTTCAACATATCAATCCAATTCGCCCTTTCGCTCGGAGAAAAGCCTTCGTTCCACGCGATCCCATCAAGCCAGAACTTTTTGTCGTATGGAATCGAACGAATACCTCGCAGAAATACGCTTCTCGCGTACTCTGTGTTGTGAACCTCAGAATTAAAATACGTCTGCCACAGTAGCGGGCACCGCTCGACGGATTCGTGCGAGCGGATGGCTCTTTCAAAAATTTTCCGCCTCGCCTTGTCGTCGTCGCCGCACGCCTTGACTTGCGCGAGCCAAATTTGCGTCAAGAAAGGAGGCGTCGGAAGCAATGTCGTTATTACGAGCGCGCTTCTGCTACTATCAGTGGTACCATCCTGCGTCGCGTCGTCGTTTCTAGATTCTTCGCGCGCACGGGAGAAACACAGTTCTCGAGCGAGTCCAAGCGCGAGTTTCAGCTTCAACTTTGACTCGAACGTCTCCGCTTTGAACATAGAACTCACTGCCAATTGCGATGACGGCACGTCATGAAACAGAGCGTTTACGATTTCTTTATATCCAATCGTCACTGTTATTGCAAGTTCTCCGGATTCCGACAAATACGGGATAACGTCGCGTAACAAATCCGAACACGTCTTCTCCAAGGCAAAATTAGAAAGGTTGCGTAAATCTCGAAAAATGTCAATCCTTGTTTGCTCCGCCGAAGATGACGCACAAAAAAGGCGCAGAAGAATCGCACACACGCGCATACCGGATTTGAATTCCAGCACTTCGCGATGATATGTCTTGAGACTATCCTCGAGTTGCGTGGAACTACTTTCTTCCATGAGAACTTTAATAGCCTCTTGCGCGAGCGAGCGCAAGTTCTCTGCGCTCGCATTTGCGGGAACACTTTCATCAAAACTACCGCCTTTGGAAGACATGACATGCGCACGCGCTAAAGCGAGTATGTATCGCGCAATGTTTGTATTTTTGGGTGAATCGTATCGCAAAAGGTAAAGCGCGCTTTCTTTTACGAGTCGACATAAGCCGCGAACGGTTTCACGAGTATCTCCATCCTGAATGCGCGAAGCGTTTTGAATCGTCGTCTCAACGATTTTCTGAGCCGGGTCGACGAATTTCTTCTTCTTCTTCTTCTTCTTATCTCCTTGTTTCATCTTCGTACATCGAGTCAAATAGGCACATTCAGTGTAAAGGTGTAAATTATTGCGGTACTCTGGTCCGCTCAGCAATGATTTTACCCACGCGAGCGCAACCTCTGGTCCGTTCAATTCTCGTTCGAGTTTCACCGCGGCGTACGCGAAAGGTGCCATACAGGCTAATGACGAAGACGTGGCCAAAACGCGCACACTTCGGAGTACCTCTTCTCGTGGAACGAATGGAAATAGGCCATCTTCTCGTCTTTGATCGTCTTCAGAAGCGTTTTCGTTTCGAAAGAGACGAGCGATTGCGGCGTCTGGATTACCAATCAACGCGCCAAAGAGAGAGTGCAATCCGAAGAGAGCGAAACACTGCTCGATAAACTGCGTGTTTATGTCGGCAAGATTGCTATCGCAAAACATATTACACAAGCCCGCAGTAATCGATCCGAAATCTTCCTCATCATCGTTGTCGTCGTTATTAACGTCTTTTCGATAGCTTCGCATTTTTGCACTTTCCGCTCGAGACCATTCTCGAAGCGTGTTTTCGTCCACGGCTGCGTTCACGGCAGAATCAAACTCGGCTGCAAACTCAGCCGCTAAAGCGTCCTCGTCGATATCATCGTCGGAGGAGTCGTCGCCATCAGATTCTTTATTTCCAAGATCTACTTCTACTTCTTTTTTTACGCTCGGTTCTCGCGCTTTCACTTTCGAAGATTCTGGTGGCGAGGATTTTCCTTCTTCCTCTTCTTCTTCTTCTTCCTGAACACGTGTTTTCTCCCAAGAATCGTCGTTCGCGGTGGACCCATTTTTTTCATCCATCCACCAACTCTTAATCTCCCCGTCGTCGTTAACGCTATCCAATAAACGAGGTTTCTTGCTTTTCCAAAACTTCTCAAACTCGCGAAGAAGTCTCGAGTTATCTCCAATGTGCTTTTGCGGCATTCCAAACCCGCGAAATTCAAGATGCGCTTGAACTCTTCGGAACGCTTTCCTCGCCCTTCCCGATTTCGCTTCAAATTGTACGAGTTCCAAGAACATGTTCCCGATATCCCTGCTCAAAATTTGGCGACGGCAACTGCTCGATGTATTTCGCTGAGAGCTCAGTTTCCGGAATTCTTTTGTCAACGTTCGTAACGCGTCTTCGTACGCTTGCACGACATCTTCGCAATTGAACTCTGCGAACGACGTCGCGTGTTTCACAAACTCGACGTAGTCGTACCACAAAACGACCGACGTCGGTAACTTTCTCAGCGTTAAAACCCACCTCTCTTTCGTTTGGTCTTTCGATTCGCACTCTTGCGAACACTTCAACAGGCACGCGTGCAATCTCGCGTCGTTCGGATTCCACTCTAAAGCCCGCTCGCAAATGGCAATCGTTTTCTCCTTGATGCGTTCGCGTTCGGAACGTTTTTTACTCCTCGCCAAAAAGTTATCCTGGTGATTGATAAACGCAATCCATCTCTTCACGTTTCGCGGTTCTCTTCGGGTCAACGCGTTGTGTATTTTGGTCAACTCGCGAAGCTGTTCGCTTTCGTTGGTGGTGCTTTTGAGAAGAACGTCTACGGACTCTAGCAAAGCTTTATCGTTGAGCTTATAGATGTCCTCGATCGTGCCTTTCGTTGCGCCAAACACCGTCTGCGTGAGCTTTTGCATCATCCTCTTTTTATCCTCATCATCGGTATTTCTATTCCCGTGCGAGATGTTGTAGTTAGTATTGACGTCGACGTAGTCATCGCGAAGCAATGGGATGAATATTTCCTCTTCTCCTCCCCCTCCTTCTTCTCCGTCTTTGCCGTTTTCCTTCTCCAACTTTTCCAGCGTCGTCGTCGTCGTCGTCGTCGTCGCTTTTGGTCCAAGCGCTTCACCTCCATTCCAATCCTCTTCCCGCTTAAACTTCACCTTTTCATTCGCCGCTGGCTTTCCAAACGCCAAATTCCCGCTATCCGGTCGCGTATCGGAGAAGAACGTCATCGCTCCTCCTTCAACGCCAAATGTTTTCCGGTCGTCCTCGCCAAAATTCCTCACGTACGATCGATCGTCGAACGCTCTCTCGTCTTTCGCCATATCTCGACCGTACTTCTCCTCCATCTCGGCTATTTTCTCCGCATCCGATTTGAGTTTCTTTCTCTTTTCTTTCTTCTTCTTTGACTTCTTCTTCTCTCTTTTCCTCTTTTTCTTCAACTGTTCTTCTTCTCCTTTTGACTCCTCCTCGAACTCACGGTCCTCGTCCGAAGAAGAAGAAGAAGACGAATCCTCCTCCGTCCCGGAAACAACCACGCGCGGTGATTCTGAATCGTCGTCCAAACGTTCTTTGTCTTCTTCTTCTTCCTTCTTCTTCTTCTTGAACGAGGAAAACTTCTTCATCTCACTCGGTAACGTATGAACGAAATCGACGGCGAGTTACGCTTTCCTTTTAGACGACGAGCATTTGAACGAGCGCTGTGCAAAACGCCGCAGCGATGAAGCACAGACTCCCTCGCCACGCGTGCGCGCACAGCTTTTCAGAAGAAGACGTCGTCGCTCTTTTCGTCTCGCTCGTCTTCTCGCGCTTTCTCTCTCTCTCTCTCTCTCCTCTCTCTTTTTCTCCCGGTGTGTATTTAGGGTGTTGTTATGTAACCCTAAACTCCCGTGTGGTGGTCGAAAAGTCGAATCCGCGGCAAATCATCATCAACGCGCTTTGGCAAATATCTCGGGGTTGCAGAGAGAGAAATGAGACCGATCGTGACGAAGAACAGCAGTTCTTCGACCGCTAAGAACACGAGCAGCAAAAATGTGTTGGGAAAACCAAACGCGCCGCCAGATGATGTCCTCTCATCGGGAGGAGGAAAGTCCGCCATCGCGGAGAAGTATAAAACGAATGCCACCACCACGGGGAGAAAATCAGTCTCGTTCGCGGAAACCGACGTGCTCTTAGGAGGAGGAGGAGCACACGAAACAGGGAGGGGATGGATATTCTCGAACAACGTGAGAACGGTGTACGCGATATCGTTGGCGTGCGCGGCTTTGTTCGCCATGCCGTTCGCATACATCGCCGGGTTCAACTCTGCCACCACCTCTTTGTTGTACAAATTCGGCATCTCTCCAGTACCGAGCGTTTCCGTGATTGGCGAATATTACCACGACGCGTTGTCGGGAATGTTCCCGGATGGGATCCCGCAATGGCCGTTGGATGTTAACTTAATGATCATAACCAGACACCAAAACAAAGACGATTACAGAGGTTTTCACGCGATTAAAGCGGTATTTCCGAGAGCCGAGCAGACGTGGGGGGTGGACCCGTTGACGTGGCCGAAATATATCGACGAGGCGGAGCACGCGGTGTCGAACATAAGGAGTATTAACGCGAGGAATTTTGCGGACTCGAATAAGTTAGCCATGAGTAAAGACCGATATTGGGACGAGAGAAGATCGCCAGAGAGTTTAGTTGGAGTGCCGTGGATTGACGCGATTGATTTAAGAGAGGAGGAAACCGGCGCTTTGACTCAGGAAAGGGTCGGATTGTCGCACCACATCGGGTGTTTGTTCGCACACATGAAGGCGTGGCAGAACATGAAAGATTTAGGAATGGACAAAGCGTGGATCATGGAATCCGACGGGTTGATGAAGATGCAAGAGTACTCGAATATCCCGCTCTGGGCGATGACCAGCGTCGCGCAAAACTTACCCGAAGACGCTGATTTCGTTTTGTTGCACAAAGGCATGGACAAATTCTGTGGTGTAGATGGGAGTTTGTGCGCCATGCACTCGACGTTCGAGGCGAAGAACTTGTTTGACCCCTCCGATCGCGAGATGTTAGCCTTCCGCCACTGGCCTATCGAAGGTTCCGAAGCTGGTTTGCAAACATACATCGTCAGCGAACGCTTCGTCGATAAAATGCAAGAATTCTTAGCGGCGCATGGAAGTGACATGATCGACGCGTATTTATACGGCAACTTGTGCCAAAACGAATATAAATCCCCGGAGGAAAGAGACAAGTTATGGGCGATGAATTACATGAGCCAACACGCGCAGAAAGCGCCGCACAGCTCCGCCGACGAAAGAGGTTTAAAAATCCTCAATTGTTACATAGTTACGCCGGCGTAATAGTTTCTTTCTTTCCCTTTTGAGAGAGAGAAAGAAAGAAAGAGAACGCGCGAGTCACAGAGAAAGAGAGAGCTCGCGCATCCTGTATTTATATAACATCCATCGATTTTACCGAAAATATCATCGTCAACCGCCGAACGACTGAGCGGCGCTTTCGCCAAAGCTCTCCTTTTTTTTCTTCCCCTTTCTTGTCCTCTTCGTCATCGAAAACACCACACAAAATTTGGTTTCTTGCCCCCACAATAAAACACCAAACATGGGTGACAAGGTNTCNNNCTCTCTCTCTCTCTCTCTCTCTCTCTCTCTCTGATGATGATGATGATGATGACGCGCGAAACGACGACGAGCGAAGTCTTCTCTTCCCGCTTTGTTTCTCTGTCTCTCTGTCTCTCTCTTTCTCTAAAGAACCGCTGCTGCTTTTGAGATGTTTTTACTTCTTTCTCCGTTGTGGAGATAAAGAAGGATGACGAGAAATCTCTCATCCTTTTGGGCGCTCATCAGGGGCACGCATACATCTCAACCGAACGCTCGCTGACGACGACGACACTCTTTCTCCTTTTTCTTTCTTTCTCTTTTCTTTTTACGACGATCAACGACAGGAGGATAAATCGCAAGAGTTGCGCGAAAAGCTCGTCAACTCTGACTCTGGTTCCAACTTATCGTCTTCAAGTGCTGGCGCAGGCATGGAAGATTGGGGCCGCAAATCGGTCGTCACGTTAGCGTTGACGGTTTTGACGTCATCGCAAGGTTTGTTAATCGCGGCGTCGAAGGCGAACGGGGTGAAGTACGATTACGCGGTGACGAGTGCGAATTGCACGGTAGAAACGACGAAGATGTTGATGTCTTTGTTGGCTTTGGTGAAGATTTGGAGAACGGTTGGCGTGAACGAGGACAACCGAATCAGCACGAGTTGGTCCGAGTTGTGGGTGTATCCGATTCCGGCGGCGTTGTATTTAGTGAAGAATCTGTTGCAGTATTACGTGTTTTTGTACGTGGACGCTCCGTCGTATCAGATTTTGAAGAACTTGAACATCATATCGACTGGGATTTTGTATAGAATCTTCTTGAAGAAGATCTTGAGCGGCGTGCAGTGGTCGGCGTTGATTTTGTTGGCTTTGGGGTGCACGATCGCGCAGTTGACGAGTGGTAGCGATCAGGTGTTGTCAACGCCGTTTATGGGTTTGATGATGGCGATTGTGATGGCTATTTTGTCCGGAGCGGCGGGGGTGTATACGGAGTTGATCATGAAGAAGCAACCGAAGAGAAACGTAAACGCGCAGAACGTGTATTTGTACTTGTTTGGGGTCATCTTTAACATGGTGGCGATCTTTTTGTACGATTACGACGCGGTGTTTGGACGGGGGTATTTTTACGGATACAATGCGATCGTGTGTACGATGATTTTAAATCATTCGTTGAGCGGTATCGCGGTGTCGTTGGTGATGAAGTACGCGGATAATATCGTCAAGGTGTATTCAACCTCGGTGGCGATGATTTTGACAACGCTAGTGTCTATTCCGTTATTTGGGTTTCAGTTGACGTTGCCGTTTGTGTTGGGGACGAGCGTGGTGTCGGTGGCGGTGTATTTGCACTACCAATCGAAAGATACGCCGCAACCGCCAGGGGCTTTGACAAAGTAAAGTAAAAATTCTTTTTCTTCTCTATATTACTCTTATACTCTCCGTTGGTTAAGTATCAAAACGAGAACGAACGAGATTGTTATTACTACTATATATATAAATCTAAATTACATTATAATCATCAAGGCGTTGATCATGTCTTCTTCTTCGTCGTCGTCGCCTTCTTCTTCTTCGTACCCTTCTTTGACCTTTTCTTTTTATTCTTTTTCGATCGAAACGCCTTCTGAATCACCCTCGCCGCTCGCGCGCGATTCAATCCATCCGCAACGGCATCATTCCGTGCCTTCTCCTCTCCTTCCTCGCGATCGTTTTCCAATTTCACCTCCTCTAACTCTCTCTCCACTTCTTTCAGTGCTTTTTCAATCGCCTCTTCCGCTTTGTTTTTTGCTCTTCTTTCCTTTCTCGCTTCGCCAACCTCTCGATCGTAGGACGATATCGCCTGTTCCAACTCTTTCGCCGCTTTCTTCCGCGCCAGACGAGCGCGTCTCTCTTCTTTCTCCGCGCATTCTTTTTCCCTCAACTTCTCCTCCTCCGTCGACGACGATTCTCCTCCGCGCATTTCTCGAATAATACTCATCAACCGTTGCGTTTCCGCGACGAAGTTTGCCTCTCGCTTCCTCTCTTCTTCCTCCCGAAGTGTCTTCAGTTGACCTTTCTTCTTTTTCCCGAGAGCGACGGTGTGCTCGAACAACTGGCGCGCGGACAGGAGACGATTGGAGGCGCGNACAAACTCGCNCTCCTCTTCTTCTTTTTCTTCTTCTTCNTCGTCGCTTATTTCGTCGGTGGAATCCGACATCGCGTCGCCATCATGAGTGATGGTTTCCGTGTTTTGAAGACACATGTGTCTTTTTATGAAGTTAAAATTGTCCGGAATGGGGNTGANGTCTCGTATTTTAACAATTTCTATTTTTAGTAATACGTCGTCCGCGTGCGATGATGCGGTCGCCAATTGGTATCGTCCCGCCTTTTTTCCCCGTATTCCCACAACCACCAATCGACCGTCACCGCGGTGCACTTATCGTTGACACTCGCGGAGTATTTTTCGTTGAGTTTATCTCGTATGCGCTCGACGGCTTGTATCGTCGCGCATCGGATCTCGACTTCTAACTCGCACCCGATGACTAAATTCAGTTTTTTATCCACTCGTTTGTGTAAGTATTCGGAGTGGTAGTCTAAAATGTTGCTTTCTCTTAAAACGACCGGGACTCGGTAATCTGCAAACGTCGTCAGTTTGTCGATGTCCGTAAATTCGCCGGCGCCCGAATTTTTCAACGCGCCGTACACATCCGCTACAAAAATCTGAGCTCTCTTCAAGAACCAAATTTCGTTCGCAAAGAATTGTCCTTCTCTGCACTCCCCCGTGTGTCTGCTCATATCCGTAAACCCGACTGGAAAGGTTTGCACGACTAAATCTACTAACTTTGCCGCCGATTTCTTCGCCGCCTTGACGAGTTCAATCGCCTCGCCGCCGAAACTCCTCGCCAACCCTTCCCCAATCTCTCGCAACCGTTTCGCGCGCACCTCCTCGAACGGCAACTCGCGAGGCCATTCTAACATCTCTCTCAACTTCTCCCCGGTCATTTTACCTAAATTCTCCGCGCTTAAAATCTCAATCCCGTCTCGCTCGACGGATTTTTTCAACCCTCCAGCGACGTGTTCGTATTCTAATCCAATCGGGTGCTCCTCCGTCACCGCATCGTGGTCCGGCCAAAAGCAGAAATTAATAGCATCCAACACCAACAAATACTGAATCGTATCTTTCTCCTCTTTCCCTATAAAATGCACAGAACTGTCGAACCGATTAAACCCGGTTTTCGAGGTCATTCCAGCGAACTGATGCCCGGGAACGGTGTGCACTAATTTCGCGATGGCGTCGTCGTTTATTTTCACGTGGTTGGATTTTTCCAGGACGATCATTTTCGTGCTCGATCGAACTCGGTCGCATAAGTTCGTCAATGCGTTCGCTTCCTCTTCTTCCGTCTTTGTCTTTGTTGGTGTTGTCATCTGTGTGTTTTTACTATTAGGGGAATTTTGTTATTCGTTTGGGTAGTTTGAAGAAGACAAAAATCTGTCTAAAAACGCTTCGATTTCAATTCTAAAAAAAAAAATACGAGCGAAAAAAAAGTTTGACTATTTTTAGCGCAATAAACGGTGTCGTGTTCTTCTTCCCGCACTCCAACACCTCGAACGGCAAGAACAAGAACCCGCGTCGTAAACTAAGAAGGGCTACTCCTCGTATTACTACCGACAGAAGTTGAAGAAGAAGAGGAAGGATGACGACGACGGCGCAAAAAAACGCGAAAGCAGGAGGCGCGACGGGGAAAAACAGATCTAGTATGGTGGTGGTGCACTTGCGCGCGAGACCACCAAGGTGTAAAAAAGACGAGAGAGGCGAAGGGTGCGTTTTGGTGACGAGCGAAGGCCCGCGAGGGTCGGTTTTGGTGAAATGTCGCGATCGGAGGATGCCGTCGTCGGGAGGAGGAGGAGGACGAGGACGACAACAACAACAACAACAACAACAACAACAACAACAACACGCGTCGTTTCAATTCACGGGGAACGTTTTACGGGAAGCTACAAACGACGAAGTTTTTGAGGCGGTGGCGAAAGAGGCGGTGGAAGCTGCCACGGATGGGTTCAACGCGACGATATTGGCATACGGGCAAACTGGGAGTGGTAAGACGTATACCATGGGAAGCGGAGATGGGAGTTACGAGAATCGAGGGATCATACCGCGAGCGTTGACGATGGTATTTGAGAAATTGGCGGTGGGCCGAAGCGTCGTCGGCCGCGCGAAGGATAAGGTGTCGGTGAGTTTCGTTGAAATATATAACGAGAATCTCATTGATTTGTTGAGTTCGCACGAGGATCCAAAAAACGCGCCGGCGTGCGTGATTTCCGACGCCGGTCCCGATTCTGGCGTTTTCATCCGAGGCTTAACGACGAAAGAGGTATCTTCAGAAGACGAGGCATTGGCGTTGTGGTTTGAAGGCGACGCGCAAAGAGCGATTGGATCGCACGCTATGAACGACCGGTCGTCGAGGTCACACGCGGTGTTTACCTTAAATATCGAAACCGCGAGTTTTAAGAGCACCGAAACGTCTTCTTTGTCTTCGGCGACTTTGCATCGATCGAAGATACATCTGGTCGATCTTGCAGGTTCTGAAAGGTTGAGGAAAACGAAATCAACCGGTACTGTGATGCGTGAAGCTACGTTCATAAATAAGTCTCTCTCGGTACTCGAGAGAGTGATTATTTCGTTGGGCGAACGCAACCAATCGAATCGCGTGGACCACGTGCCGTATCGTAGCTCGAAACTGACCCATTTGCTTCGCGACGCGCTCGGTGGGAATTGTAAAACAGTCATGATTGCGCACGTTTCCAGCGATTATCAACACGCGGAAGAAACGTTAACGACGTGTCAACTCGCAAAACGGATGATGCGCGTGGAAAATAACGCGAAATTAAACGAGTGCGTGGAAACGCCGAGTGAAAAACTGACGCGCTTGGAGCGAGAGATTAAAAAGTTGCGAGCGGAACTGAAGTTGTTAAAGAGTAACGCCGCGGCGAGTAAGAAGAACGGTAGCGTTGATAACGATGAGAAACATCAGCGACGAGAAGAAGAAGAAGAAGAAGACGAAACGAATACTGCGCAACCATCGGTGGTGCAAGAAGAAGAAGAAGAAGAAGAAGAAGAAGTATGCTGCGCGACCGACGCGGTGAGTGAAGACGACGCTTCAATCTCATCGCTCGGATCGTACGAATCAGCGCGTTTAAACGATGAAGCGCGCGCGTATGATGAATTCAAACAAACAAACGGTCGCGAGAAAGTGAGAGAGTTATCAAACGGAAAGGCAGCTTCACGAGCGTGTAAACACCGCGTGAGAGCGCTTTCGGAACGAGTCAACGATATCAAACGCGAGATGGACGCCACTGAGAAAGAGTACGAACGGAGACGAAAAGAACGCTCAGAAGCGGGAACAAAAACCGGGACGTCGTCGTCTTACGGTAGCACACGAAGAGAAACAGGATCTCAAGAACGCGAAGAAAATGAAAATCCAGATGTCGTCGCGAATCTGGTTGTCGACGAAGTCTTAGCGGCTCTCAGGCACGACATCGAAACTCAAACAACTGGCGCAGAGAACGTAGAGGGCGAAGAAGAAAAAGAGGAAGAAAGCGAAGAAACGTCGAATGAAAAACAAGACCGCGACGACGAAAAAGGAGAAGAAGAAGAAGAAGAAGAAGAAGAAGAAGAAACCCTCCATTCGCTCCTCCGCCCGCTCAAAGCGTCCTACCGCCTCGCGTTCGACCAACTCCTCTCTGCGAAGGACAGCCTCAACGCGGCTGAACTCGTCGTCGGCGATTTGAGCGCGAAACTACACGACGCTTTCGTCTCCTTCTGGGCGGAGAAGAAAACCACCGCGAATAGTAGTAGTAGTAGTACTGCTCCTCCTCCTCCTACTCCTTCGCGACAAAACGCGTCAAGGTCGTCGTCGCCGCTTTCGTCTCCTTCTGGGCGGGACAAGGAACCGTCTTCTTCTTCTTCTTCTTCTTCTTCTCCTCCTCCTCCTTCTGCTGCTTCTTCTTCGCAAAAAGGGCTTTTCTACGCGCAGTTGACCGAACAGTGGTCCTCCTCCTCCTCTGCTATTCTCGGACGACGACGACGATACGAAGGGAGCTGAAGAACGCGTCGGAGAAGAAGGTCTCGAGGCGTGAGAAACCGCCTTTCCTTCTCGAAGCGCGCCCGACGCCTACGGGAGCGGAACGGGAGGAAAGAAAAAGAAGAAGAAAAAGAAGTCCGACGAAAAGCCGAAGGAACCTTCCGAAGGGGAGGAGCGCTCGAAACCGATGTTCGCCAGTCAGTTGTAACCACCGAAAAAGTATAAACTCTGATCTGTTCGTACTCTAAAGAAAACTCTTATTCCATCC
>JGI20155J14468_10001420_pt1 | contig 18814 bp, 16 predicted proteins | sample COG_05_FD_14468 | JGI IMG/M metagenome (IMG submission 14468) | reverse complement strand
TTATTCTCATTACAGGCAATTAATAAATTTGTATTAATTAAAACTGATTGCATACATTCAGCTTTATTATTTTCAATAAATCCCATTCCACCCATATTACATGCCATGTTAAAAACATAATCAATGCCTTGAGTCACTTTTCTGCAATTCGAAATGTCTTTCATATCTATTTCATAGTAATTTTCCACTTCATCAAAATCCTGGAACCAATATTCTTTTGGTTTTATATCGCTAGCAATTATAGTATTGCCATCTTTCAATAATCGATCAACCAAATGTCCACCAATAAAACCACCAGCTCCAACAATTAATATTTTTTTATCTTTTATCATTAGTTAGTTTCAATACTGCAAATTTATCTTAACAATATAATACAAATAACATTTTTATTATGTTAAATATTTAAAAATTGAAGTTTTATTTTTGGTATCATAAGTCGTTTCACTTAAAAAAATTAAATTTAGTCTATTATCATAAAAATTAAGAATTTTTTGATTTTCATTAAATAGATTGTAGTCGTTTATTTTATCAGTTTCTTTAAACCCATCAAAACCAACTAAAAATATCTTTTTTGCATTAATTTCATGTGCAAGAGCTAAAGATATTGCTAGTGGAGAGTTATTAATTTTTTTTGATAAAATATTTTTTTTTATCTTATAAAAATTAATAGTCTTTTTAGGTAGCAACGTTTTTTCATCTATTAAATCATTTATGATGAACTTATTTTTTTTTAAATAATTTTTCTTAATTTTCACAATCTCATTACCTGTTATACACGTTATGGATCTTGAGGATATATTGTTAAAAAGCTCAGTATTTCTTGAGCTAGAAAATATTACAAAAATATTTTTATTTTCTTTTAAAAATTCTTTTAAATAGTCAATTTTTTTTTTAACAGACATCCCTCCTCCTATTATTAAAACTTCTTTCTTTTTAAAATTTAAATTTTTAATAATATTGATATCTTTTTCATTTTTTTTATAAAGATATGTGACAATATCCGTCATATTATATCTCTTGGATTTAATTAATTGCATAGCTTCAGATTGTGGAGAATTGGTAGAGCCTGATATCATATAGGGCAAACTAGTTCCCCATTTTTCTTTGGATTTAATTTCCTCCAACATATCAACGACAGTGCCTATATTCTTAAAATTATTTATTTTAATTTTGTTATGCTTAATACCCAGATAAGAAAGTAATAATTCAGTTTTTAAATTACCGGCTCCTCTACCCATCCCTGTAAAAGTACAATCAACAAAATCAACACCACGATTAATTGCTTCAATTGAATTTGAAAGCGCTAACTCCAAATTATTATGACTATGAAAGCCAATCTTTAAATTTTTGTCTATTAATTTTATTTTATCAATAATCTTACCAATATCTCCAGGAACTAAGGCTCCATAAGAATCCACTAAATAGATAATGTCAAAATATTTTTTTAATTTAATAATATTTAAAATTATTTCGACATCTTTAAGAATTAAATGTGTGTACATTAAATTAACTGCTACAGTAAAACCTAATTTTTTGGTAATTTTTATATATTCTTTAATTTCTGATATTTTTTTTGGATCAACAGCAAACCTGATAATATCGATACACTTATTACAATCTCTTAAATTTGTTTCTAATGCTTTAGGTGTTTTCCAATCTTTCAAGTCAATCATCACTGAAACTTTTGTTTTCTTACCAATTTTTTTTTTTATACTTTGAAGTTTTGTTTTTGTAAGAAAATAATATTCACCAAAATATGATTTTTTAGTTTTATTTCCTCTATAACCTACTTCTACGATATCTATTGGAAGATGTTTAACTAAATCAAAATAACTATTTACTAAATTATCACTAAAATCCCAACCCGTGTAATATCCTCCATCTCTAAGAGTGCAATCTAAAATTTTCATATTTTGATAAATAAATATAGTTTTAAGTATACTAAATTTTTATCTGATTGAATAAAATTATTTTTTAAAAATTAACTTAATATCTTTAGAAAATTTATTATTTTTTTGATCTAATTTGTGTGGAAAATGTAAAGTTTTTTTAATTATAACCGGATCTTTGGAAAAACTTAATTCTAGTGATGTGGGTATATTATCTATACCTAAATTTGAATAATTATTTGGATGTATATGCACTAGTGTTAAGTCAAATTTTTTTATAAAATCAAGTATTGGATTAATATTTAAATCCACATCATGAAATTCAATTGTTAAACCTGATATATTTTTTGAAAAATTAATTAAATCATCTAAAATTCTATATTCAGACCCCTCAATATCAATCTTAAAAAAAATTTTAGAACTTTTATCTGCTAAATTAAATATATCTTTTATTGATATAGAATTAAAATGTTGATTAGTCTTCATTGTAACTTTTTTTTTAATTAAAGAACAATTTTTTTGACCAAAAAAAATTAAAAAATTAATAAAATTATTTATGTTTTTAACAAACTGTATTAAATCTAATTTAAGTAAAGCTATAAATATTTTTTTTATAAAAAAGTTATTTGTAGACGATGGATCAAAAGCAATTATCTTACAATTGTTTATATCTTTAAATTGTTTCTCAAATGAAAAATCATCACTAATCCCAAATGAAAATAATAAGTTTGACTCTAAGAAACTTTTTTTACAAATTAAATAACCACCATCATTATCTTTTCCAACTCTAACTAAATCAAAAAGTCCCTTTGGCTTGAATTCTTTTGGTAACATATGTCTATTTATAAATAACTACTCGACTACTTAATTTCGAGTATTTAATATCTATTTTTTTTCTTTAAAAAATTCATTAGTTGCTTTTTTTACACCTTTTAAATTAAAATAAATATACTACCTTATATAAAAAAATTAGGTGATAATTTATTTTTAATTTAAAAAAATAATTGCTGAGAACTTAATTGAGTAATAATGTGTATTTGTGTCTATTATAAATATTTCCAATATTGAAAATAATACAGAATTAAAAACAGATTTTTGTATCATTGGTGCAGGAATGAGTGGTCAGATTATTGCTTCAAACATAGCAAATAAAAAAATAATAATAATAGAAAGTGGGGATATTGGTTACAATAAAGAAATTCAAGAATTGAATAGTCTTGACCAAACAGGATTTAAATTAAGAGATAATCATGTAAATCGTATTAGACAATTGGGTGGATCTGCAAATTTATGGGCAAATCAATTAATGTTATTTGAGCAAAATGAAATTTCTAAAAGAGACTGGTTAACTAATAATTTAGATTGGCCATTAGATTACGGTGAATTAAAATTAAACTACAATGAAGTTATAAATTCTGTTTTTAATAATTTTTTCAACAAGTTAAATTATTTTAATTCTGAAGATGAAAAAAAATTTCATTTTTTTTTAGAAAATGAATTCTTAAAAGAAAGTAATTTTTCATTAAAAAATCATTTTTGGCCACCAAATGTTGAAAAATTTAATTACAAATCTAATTTTACAAAACAATTAATAAATAAAAAAAATATTAATTTTTTAAGTAATTTCACTGCTACTGAATTTGAAATTGATCAAAATAAACAAATAGTTAATGAAGTTACAATTCAATCTAAAAATAAAAAGTGTAAGGTTAAAGCAAATTTTTTTGTTTTATCTTCTGGTGCAATTGAAAATGCAAGAATTTTATTAAACAATGAATACAAATACAAAATTTTACAAAATAAAAATACAGGCAGATATTTTATGGATCATTTGAGAGTAAATTTAGGTACTCTTAAATCAGCAAAACAGTTACCTTTAAGTATATTATTTGGAATTAAGAATAGTTATTTTGATATAAAAAAAAGTGTAAAAATTTCAAATAATCATCAACAAGAAAAAAAAATTTTAAGTTGTCATGCATACATAGATCCTTTGTATGATGAAACCGATAATTTATTATTTGAAAAACTTCTAAAGGAAATTAAGAAAACTATTAAATTAAAAGGAATTCCTAAAATCAAATATAAAGATATTAATATTAAAAAAATAATTGAACAAATTTATATTAAGATACCACCTCAAATTTCAAATTCTAAATTAAATAACTTTATTCGTATTTTATTAACAAAAAATGATAAATATTTATCTTTTAATGAGATGACTATAAACTATCAAGGTGAACAAATGCCAAATTTTAATAGTAAAGTTTATTTAAGTAGCAAAAAAGATATATTTGATCAAAAAACTTCAATACTTGATTGGCAATTGAGTAATGTTGATTATGAAACACAAAATGAATTTATTAGAATCTTAAAAAAATTATTTAATAATCATTCTTTCATCTCTTTTACTGAAAGTATGGATAAAAAAATAACAGATGCAAGCCACCATAGCGGAACGACTAGAATGTCTATAAATAGATCTGATGGTGTTGTTGATAAAAATTGTAAATTTCATGATATAAAAAACCTATATATTTCAGGTAACTCAGTTTTCAGAACTATAGCTAGTGGAAATCCTGCATTAACAAATATGGCTTTATCTAATAGATTAGGAAAATTTTTAAATAATTTATAAATATGAATTTTATTTTAATATTTAAAATAATTTTAATTAAAATTATAAAATTAAACTTTTCTTTTTTAAGAAGAGAAATTTCTGGCTATCCTAAATCAGTACAAAAATTTGAAAAAGATTTCTCAAATTATATTGGAAGAAAGTTTGGTTTAACATTTTGTAATGGAACCTCATCTATAGAAGCTGCTGTATTTGCATTAAATTTATCTAAAGATGACGAAATTCTCGTACCTTCTAGTACTTTTCATGCAAGTATTGGTCCTATATTTAATTTATTAAAAAAACCAATTTTTGTAGATATAGATCCAAATACATTAACCATAGATTGTAACGATTTAAAAAACAAAATCACCAATAAATCTAAAGCATTATTAATAGTTCATCCTTGGGGATATCCTTGTGACATGGATGAGATACTTAAAATTGTAAAAGAATATAATCTTAAATTAATTGAAGATTGTTCCCACGCTCATGGAGCTACCTACAATAGTAATAAAATTGGCAGTTTTGGAGACATAGGATGTTTTAGTTTGCAGGGCGCAAAGGCAATAGCTGCTGGTGAAGGAGGAATAGCTGTGACTGATAATTATGATTATTTTTTAAGAATGTCAGCATACGGACATTTCAATAGACATGAAAAAGAGTTTCTAAATAATGATAATATGAAAATTTATGCAAAAACTGGTTTATCTAAAAAATTAAGAGCTCATCCTTTGGGAATATCTTTAGCTACTGTTGATTTATCAAACATAGAAAAAATCAACAACTTTAAAAAAAATATTTGTATTAAAATTGATACAACTTTAGATCAATACAATACTATTAAAAAACTTAAAATAAATGAAAAATCTGTAAGAGGAGGATTTTTTAATGGCTATCCTTGTATAATAGATAATCATGAAAATATAAAAAAAATAGTAAATATATTTCAAAAAAATAAAATAAAAATTTCACCTTATCCTTGGTTAATGCACCATAAAATGAACATATATTCAAATACTACTAATAATTTGAATGTAACAGAAAAAATATCTAAAAAAATTTTTTTTATTCATATTCCTTATTTTTTAAATTTTAATTTTAAAAATTTAGAAAAATCTCTAGTTGAATGTAAAAAGGATAATTTGATTAATTAATTATTTTTTTTAAATATAAAACAAAATTCGTTCATTTGAATTCTTTTTGGGATAAAATTTAAAAAAAATTTATAAATCAATCTTTTATAAAGTGTACTAGGTAAACCAACAAAAAATACTGTGTTAATCAATTGAAATCTAAATTTTTTTGCTGAGTTATTTAATATTTCTTTTGCTAGTTGGTATTGAATCAACCATTGATGTTTATGACCAGGCTTACTATTAACCAAATCAAGACCATGAGTTTTAATACCATGTCCAAATAAAAATCTTATTCTGCTTTGTATATAATCTTCATTAGGTAAACAAACAATTACATATTTATTTGTTTTTTTTAGTGATGTTTCAAATAGATCAATAAATTTATCTGTGTGCTCTAATACATCCATCAAAGCTATACAGTCATATTTTTTTTTTAATTTTTTTAAATATGTATCTGATATTTTAGGATTTTTAAAATATTTTATATTTGAATTTATTTTTTTTTTTTTTATACCTGCATCAGAATCTATTCCTAAGTATTCTATTTTTTTATTCATCAATTTAATCAAAATACCATCGCCACAACCAACATCCAGAAAACTCTTAATATTTTTTTCTTTTGAAAAAAAATAATTTATAAAATTAAAAGCAGCAGATGAAGGTCCTTTTGAGTAAATAGTGTCACCCTTAATGTAAATATTATTTAAATTTTTCATATGTAAAATTTGCTAATTTTTTATTTCCACTAGGAAGCATGTGTATATCAAATGGTATATAATCTTCATAATTAAATAAGTTATGTGGATAATAGACGTTATCATAAAAATTTTCTAAAAAATTAACTATTCTAGACTTTCCAAAATTTATATTCTTATTAAACATAAAAAATTTTACATATTTTTCTTTTGACTCTTGAAATAAAAATTCGTCATTAGGTATAATTATAAAAACACACTCAATTTTATATGTATTACACTGTTTATTAATATGATCGATATGTTTTTGGGCAATATTCCTCTGAATTTTAAACTTATAGCCTCCTGGATTAAATATTTGAGTAAAATAATTGGGATTTCTTAAAGCTAGTTTATAAAAATTCTCATTTAAAATTCCTGATGAAAAATCATTTTTTATATTTTGAGGAGTATTATTCATTCTTTGAATAGCGTCACTAAGATTAACTTCAAAATAAGAATTTTCAGTATAAATTTGATGAACATAATTTTCATTAATACGATTTTTTAAAAAATATTTCTTTATAAATTCTCTCCAAATAATATTAAGAGCTTTTGATGATTTAACAAAATTTTTTATAATATTATTTTCTCTATCTAAGGAGTTTTTATTTGAATAATCAAATATATTCTTATTTTTAATTAACAAATCGGTAATGTTCGAATTTTTTTTTAAATATCTAAACTCGGAAAAATCATTTCCCTCATATAAGTAAAATATTACTTTTTTTATATTAAGATTTGAATCTAGCGTATGTTGAAAACGATTGATATAATTTGTGATGTATGTACCAGACATTCCAAAATTACATACTTCGTAATTTGTGTATTTTTTTGCTAAAAGTTTTGAGATATTTTCATCTTTATTACCGTACCATTCAGCGAATGAATCTCCATAAATTGCCAAAACATTTTTTTTATTATTACATTTGTCAATTTTATCATTAATCTTATTATTTGTCTTAAAACCATATCCTGGAAATAAATTAGGATTTAATGATGCATATATTTCAAATAAAAATATTGAAGCTAATAATGAGCTAAAAAAAATAAATACATAATTTAATAATTTTTTTTTCATATATTTATTCAATTTAAAAACTATTTTAGTACAAGCAGAGCAATTTTTATCTATAATTTCCTTTTGGATGTAAAGTGCTTGTATCTTTTTTATTATAACTCATAAACATTAGTATTTTAGAATTTGTTATTAACTTATTATTATATAAAGTAAATTATAAATCATTTATGTTTTTTAAAAATATTTCAACAAAATTCTTAAAATTTATCAAATTATTTGCGAATAATACTACAAGACGAGGGTTATATTTCAACATCGCCGCTAGTATAGAATTAGAGGATTTAATAAAAGATTTAGAGTTAGATATAGTAATAGATATAGGTTCAAATAAAGGACAATTTGTTTTAATTTTAAATAAATATTTTGAAAATATAAAAATACTATCTTTTGAACCAATTAATGAATTATTAGAAAAGCAAAAAAAATTTTTTAAAAATACGAAAAATAATATAAAATTCTTTAATACTGCTGTTGGTGCCTTAAATTCTAAAATTGATTTAAATATTACAAGAAGTAAAGACAGCTCATCTATTTTAGAATTTGAAAAAATAGATAATCTTGGAAGAAACTTTGATATTGTAGAAAAAAGAGAAATAAATGTAATAACTCTTGAAGATGTTTTAAATAATACTGATTTAAATGGTTCTATTTTATTAAAATTAGATGTGCAAGGTTATGAATTAAAAGTTTTAGAAGGTGCGGAAAAATTGCTACCAAAAATTAAATACATTATTACTGAAGTTGCTGAAAACCAAATATATAAAAATCAAGTAACAAAAAATATATTATTAAAATATTTAAAAGAAAAAAATTTTGAAATTTTAAAATCAGCAAATGAATACAGATTAAAAAATACATCCTATAAACAAAAGGATGTGTTATTAGTCAATAAATCACTTAATAAATAATGATAAATAAAATTAAAGATTTTTTGCTAAAATTTAATCTTAGGGAAAAAAAAAATATTTTTTCATCTTTGTCTAATTTATCTTTTCAGACTATATCTCAGATATTTTATCCACCATTAATGATATTAGTATGGGGAGCTGATCTATTTGGTATATGGATTTTTTTAATTTCTATACCAAGTGCGTTTTTGTTATTTAACATACAATTTAATGATGCTGCCATACAACAAATTTCTATATATCAATCAAGAAATGATTTTAAAAACGCTAAAATATATTTTTCAAACTCAGTAATATTTGTAATATTAAATTTAACTATTTTTAATGGGTTATTACTATTTTATTTTTTAAATTTTAATCATAATTTTGATGTTCTTAAAAATTTTGATAATGAAGATTTAAAGATAATAATCTTTTTATTAATTTTATCTGTTAATCTAAAAATTATTGAGGGTATTTTTCATACAGGCATATATTCACAAGGAAAATTAAATATTATATTTAACTTATCTACACTCCGCGATGTTTTATCAAAAATTTTAATAGTTATTTTAGGATATTTTAACAATAGTTTGATCTATGCATCGTTTATTATTCTATTTTTGTCATTATTTAGTTTATTTTCTCATATTTATTATTTTAGAAAGGTAAATAAAAATTTAAAATTTAATCCAAAAATATTTTCAAAAAATATAATTAAGAGGATTTTTATACTTTCTATAGGACATAACGCAGAGAAAATAAGTTTTTTATTAAAGCAAGCTGGATTAATTATTATAATTGGAAAATTTTATGATCCTCACATAGTCGCTTATGTGTCTACATCCTTTACTATGTTTTATTTTTTTCCAAAAAGTTTATTTGGTAGAATATCGCACGTATATTTTTTTGAATTAGGAAAATTATATGCAATAAAAAATATCAAATTTTTAAAATCAAAACTAAATTTTTTTCTAAAGTATAATTTTTTTTTTATAGTTGTTTTGTCCTTTTTTTCTCTAAGTTTAGGTCCTATAATTTATAAAATTTGGACTAATGATAATTTTCAAATAATAAATCTTCTTTTTTTTCTAATAGTAATAGACGCGTCTACAGAAGTTATTAAAATCTCAGTTTTTACAATATTTAAATCTATGAATAAATTTGTATTATTGGGTGTAGCGGATATGTTAATAACTCTTATGGCATTTATAATATTCTTTATTTCACTCGAATTTGAAATATTTGGATCTCTCTCTGAAAGTTATGTATTTATATTATTTGGAAATATTTTAAATTTAATATTAAGTGTAATATTTTTTTATTATTTTTATAAATCTAAATTTCAAAAAAGTTTCATTTTTTAATGAAAAAAAGTTTAAATTATATTTTATCTACCTCGGGTAAATATCATTACTTTGAAGTAGCAAAAATATTGTATAAAAGAAACCAACTCAAAAAAATATTTTGTGGATATCCATGGGTTAAATTGAAAAATGAGAATATACCAAAAAGCTTAGTTGATTCAAAAAGCTTCTACAATATTTTAAGATATTTAATTAGAAATAACTCAAAATTGGAAAAAATTTCTGAATATTTAAATATTTTACATAAAAAAAAAATAGATCAAGTTACTTGTGACTATATAGATAAAAATAACGATGTAGATGTTTTGCTAAATTTAGCTGGGACTTCACTTAATGCTGGTATTAAAATGAATAATAGTAATAAAATTTATATTTGCGAAAGATCTTCGGCACATATTCTTTATCAAAATAATTTATTGGTAGAAGAATATAAAGATTTAAAAATAAATAAAGATTATGTAACTAATAATTGGTTTGTTGAAAACGAAATTAAAGAATATGAAAATGCTGATATTATTTTAGTTCCATCAAATTTTGTAAAAAATACGTTTGATAAATCTACTTTTCACAAAATCAAAATATTAAATTTTGGTACTAATATTCATAATTTTTATCCCAATGATAAAATTAAAAAAGACAACAATTATTTCGATATTTTATTCATAGGGCAAAAATCTATTAGAAAAGGTTTACACTATTTGGTAGACGCGTTTGATAAATTTAAACATCCCAATAAAAGATTACATGTAATAGGTTCTGATACTGGGGATAAAGAATTTTTTAAGAAAAAATTAAAAAATGATAACATATTAATTTATGGTCATGTACCCCAATTAAAATTAAATGATATCATTAATAAATGTCATCTTTTTGTATTACCTAGCATTGAAGATGGATATGGTTTAGTTGTGTTGCAAGCAGCTTCAGGTGGATGTCCATCAATAGTTTCTGAAAATACTGGCGCAGCAGATTTTGTTAAACAAAATAATTGTGGATTTGTAGTGCCAATAAGAAATTCGGATGCGATTACAAAAAAAATGGAATTATTATCTGATGATAAAAATTTATTAAATAAAATTTCTTTAAATGCAATTAATGGATGCAGAAGCAATACTTGGTCGGATTATGTAGATAAACTTGATTTAATTGTTGAGGAAGCAATGAATCTTAGAAATTAATTATTTTTTCTTAAAAGACCCTTATATAAAAAATTTGCAATAAAAATAATGATAAAAGTTTGAGGAATAATTCTAAATATTAAATTAAACCAAAATGATATTTCGGTTGCAGAAATAAAATTGAGAATTCCTCCTGATGTTGAATAGAAAAAAATAATTATATAAGGGCTAAAAATCATTTTTTTTTTATCATAAAAAGAGTCCATAAAAATATAAACAGGTATAAAAAATAAAAATAAAATAATACAAATCCAATAACCAAAAATAATGTACAGTGTCATTATAGCAGATCCTATATAAAGAGTTCCGCCACCATATTCTAAATTACCATATAAATAACTTGCAGTACTAAAAATTATTACTTTTTGTTTATCAAAATTATCAGAAAATATATTAATTATTGGTTGTGGTATTATGGAAATAACTTTATCAATTTGAATTTCTTTGAGTTTTTCTAACTTATTGTTTGAAATATTTTTATCAATGTAATTAAAATTGTCATTTATGTGTAAAAAATTAGCTCTATTAAATAAAGCAGACATATAATAATTTGTATCAGAAAAAAAATATTTATCTGATAAGTATCTTTTGTCTAAATATAAATTATTATCTTTTTTTGAAAAAGCGTTTCCTATAAAACTTTTTACATTTTGAATTGGAGTTTTATCCATATAAAATGACCTTTCGTTCATAAATTTATTTGATAAATTTTCTATAAAATTAAAAGAAGGTATTATCAAAATTGGAAGTACCATAACTTTAATAAAAAATTGTTTTTTGAAGTCAATTTTATCAAATAAAATCAGTATAAATATGACTATTGTAAATAGAAGAAAATAATCAAATAAAATAGATCTGTTATTTCTAGAAAGTGAAATAAATATAATTGAAAATAAAAATAAAATAAAAAATAAATTTTTTTTAGGAACATGATCAATTTCAAAAAGTGATTTCGAAAAAAAAATTACAACTGGTAAAAAGATAAGAAATTTAACTCCATTAGTAATATCTTGTAGAATATTAGGATTATAACCAAATTCACCTTGAGCCGATATAGATTTATCTAAATCAAAGAAAAATAATTTAGAAGAAATTGCTATGATAGATAAAATATACCAAAATTTTATATCTCCAATATTAAAAAAATTATTTTTTATCAAAAAATTATTAATTGTATTTGTCTTTATTGAATTATCAATTTTTCTATAAAAAGTGTGGCTTAAAATTATTGTTATATTAATTATTGTTAAAATAAATATTGTCGAAAATGGTAGATCTAGTTTTTCTGTAACTAAAGTAAACTCAATCGATTTAAAAAATAAGGCGCCACCAAGATTTTGAAAATGTGATATAAAAATCATTAACAATGATATTGGGTATTTAAAAAAATATTTATTATTTAAACAATAAAAAGTTGTGAAAATATTTGAAAAAAAAATAACTAATATACAAAGAAGGTCATTACTATTCTTAAAGATAATTAATTGAACAATTAGGGAAATAAACGAAAATAAATAAATGATATTTTTAACTAAATCTATTTGTTTTGTATCCAATTTTTTTCTATTTTAAATTTATTATTTAATTTATACATTATATTTTATTACAATTATTAATGAAAATTTTATTTATTGGCACTAGTTTTGGAAATTCATACCTTCAATATTTAACTTTAAAAAGAATGTACAATAATGTTGATATTATTGATACTTTTAAAATTTTTAAATATAAAAAGATTGTTAATCATTTATTCATTAACTTAACACCTTTAATTTTCGAAAATAAAATAAATAAATATATCTTGACGAAAATTAAAAAAAAATATGATTTGATATACGTTAAATCTGGTGAATTTATTGGAAAAAAATTAATTATACAGTTAAAAAAAAAAACTAAAAAAATTGTTTTTTTTTGTAATGACAATCCTTTTGTAAGAAGAGATAAACAAAGATGGCAACTATTTTTGACTGCTGGAAAATATTATGACCTAATAGCTTTTCAAGACCAATCAAGAATAAAATTATCAAAAAAATTTAAAATTAAAAACTATCTTTTAGTTTTACCACCATATGATAAAAAAATTCACAAAAAACAAAAAATTTTAAAGAAAAATAAAAAAAAATACCAAAATGATGTTATTTTTGTGGGAACTTGGTCATACGAAAAAGGTAAATTTATCAAAACATTAATAAATCTTGGAATAAACGTAAAAATTTATGGCTCAAGATGGAACAAAGATGAAAACTATAAATTCCTAAAACCAAGGACTGTTCTTGGACATCTTTATTTTAAAGATTATACAAAAATAGTTCAAAGTGCAAAAATAGCTTTATGCTTATTTGCTGAACAAAATTTAGATACGATAACTGCTAGATCTATTGAAATTCCTGCAATAGGAACTTTGTTATTTTCAAAAAGAACACCACAAATGCAAAAATATTTTGTTGAAAATAAAGAGGCTGTTTTTTTTGATAACGCAAAAGAATGTGCACAAAAATGTATTTTTTATTTAAATAACCCCCAAGCCGCAAGAAAAATATCTAATGCCGGTAAGATGAAAGTTACCAAAATTTTAAAACCCAGCAATGATATGTTGATCAAAAAAATTATAAATACTGCTTTTAAAAAATAAAACAATGCAAATAAAATATTATAAAAATTTTAAGGAAGACAAACGACCTAGTATGGATCAATATGCAAATAGATTAATCACTCATCAATCAAAAAATTATAAAAATCATCAAATAGATTTTTTTCAACCACAATTAAATTTTTTTTCTAAATTAATTTTCTCTGATAGTTGGAAAATGAGATATGCAAGATACATGTTATACCCCAACCAAATAAAAAAATTACCTGAACATGATATAGCACATATCTGCGATCATCAATATGGAAATCTTTATCCGTACCTAAATAGTAAATTAAAATTTATAACTGTACACGATCTTGTGCCTCTAATTTTTCAAGAAAAATTAAATAAGAACCCTCTACTAGGTAAATTTTCTTTAAGCAAATTGAAGTTATTCACCAAGGTATTTGCTATAAGCAAAAACACTAAAAATGATATAATTAAATTTACTGATTGTCCTGAGGAAAAAATAGAAGTTATAATGGAATCTACTGAGGATTTTTTTGATAATAGCTCAATTGATAAAAAAAAAATTTGTAAAAAATATAATATTCCATTTGATAAAAAAAAAATATTAATTTCTGGAAATATCTTTTATAAAAATAATGATGTTGCCTATAAAGTTTTAGAAAAACTTAATCATATTGATAAAAATATTATTTTTATTCATATTGGAAGTGGAAATAAAAATATAAAAATTTCTGATCATTTAAAAAATTATGTTATTAAACTGCCTTTTGTTGATAAAAAAGAAGTTCCAAATATTTATAAGGTTATTGATATATTATTTTTTCCATCAATTTATGAAGGATTTGGAATGCCTTTATTAGAAGCTATGAGTTGTGGAGTACCGGTCATTTGTAGTAATAATTCATCTCTACCAGAAGTGGTTGGTGATGCGGCTTTAATGTCTAATTGTAATGATGTTGAGAAATTTACTATAGATATTTTAAAAATTTTAAATGACAAAGAATTATATTTATCCATGGTAAATAGGTCTCTCAAAAGAGCAGAAATTTTTAACCCATCTAAATTTCATGATAATATTATTAAAATTTATCAAGAAGAATTAGATAAATTAAATTTTTAATTATTTAATAAATCTACTAACTTATTCTGATTATTTGAATTTAAATTAAAGTTATCATTAAAACATTTGTTTGATTTTTTTGACATTTTTTTTAAGATTGATTTATCTAGATTAATAAATTTTTCTAAGGTATTAGCAACATCCCAAACTTTATCTCTACAGACAAATCCAGCTTTGTAATTAAGAATTTTTCTATAAATATTAATTTTATTAGTTATCAAAACAGGTTTTCCAAGGCTTAGAGATTCAACTACAGAAACACCAAAATTTTCACCACGAGAAAAAAGAACCATTCCAGCTGATGCTAGAATGGCTCCATACTTTATGTTTCCATTAATTGCACCATCTGACCAAAACATATTACTGTTTAATTTATACTTTTGACTCAAATGTTTAAGTTTATTCTTATAATCATTATTAGGACCTACTAATAAAATTTTACATTTATTTTTATTTTTTTTAATTTTCCTCATAGCATTTATAAGTAGATCACAACCTTTTTTTTCATGAAATCTACCTAAAAAAAGAAGAAAAAATTTATCTTTAAGATAAGGAAATTTTTTATAAAAAGTTTCTTTTGCTTTTTTTTTATTAATTTTTGGCGTTGAGATACCAAAACCTATAACTTTTTTTTTTATACCATCTGTATTTACATAAGTTTTTTTGAGTAGTTTTTTTTCTTCTTCCGTAGTTAGCAATATTGAATTAGATAAGATTAAATTATTTTTTTCAATTAATCTCCAATATATTTGTTTTTTAATTCTTTTAAAAAAATTAAGTCTGAAAAAAGGATCTAGAGCACCATGAATAAATACAAAATATTTTTTTTGTAATAATAACCTCGCTAATAAACTAAAGTATTGCCAAATTCCCTCTATTATAAAATAGTCATATTTTTCTTTATTTTTAAATAACCAGGTTGATAAATTAAAACTAAAACCGTAATTACCAAGTCCTGGTCCTTGATTTATAATTTTTATTTTTTTTGAGTTTTGGTATTTAGAATTCTTAGGATCACATGTTAAAATATCTACTGAAAATCCATGTTTTTCAAGTGCAGTTGAGCTGTCAATTATCGCTGAAGAAGCGCCACCATAACTGGGGTTAAGGGTAGTTATGATTCTTAATATTTTTTTCTTTTTATTCATAAAATAATTTTAAATTAATTTATGGAATTTAAACATTAACCGAAATAATTTTTTCAGCTAATTTAAAATCATCTAGATTATCTATATCGATTGAATTAATTTTATCAACATTATAAAAAAATAATTTTGATCCTATTCTGTTTTTCTTTTTAATATAATTTTTAGTTGAAGTTAGAAATACTGTGTTATTAATTTTATAAAGTTTTTTAAGAGTTTGAGTATTTGGCCAATATGTTTTTTTAAAATTATAGTTAAATGGTTTATTTTGATTGAAAATAAAATCTTGAATGACATTTGAGCCAACCAAAGTATCAAATTTTTTTAGATTTTTTTTATATTTTATAATTACATCTCTGTAATTTTTTTCATCAAAAAAAGGACTCGTTACATGTGTCCAAAGAATATGATCATCTTTATTAAATAGTTTTGATGCATAGCTAATAAGATCATCAGTTTTTGTTTTACTAGAGGCTAATTTTTTAGGCCTAATATCTATTTTAATTTTATTTGATCTTAAATTTTTTGCATAACGAATTATTTTTAAGTCATCAGTTGATAGTATTATTTGGATAATCTCTTTTACTTTTAATAATTGTTTTAATTTCAACTCAACTAAACCAAACTTGTATTTATGAAATTTTTTAATATTTTTATTTTTTACTCTTTGGCTTCCAGATCTACACGGTAAAAAAGCTTTGAAAATCATTTATTAATTATTTAGTTGCTATATCAAAACTTTTGTATTCATATGCATCCAGAATACCTTCTTTTGTTAAATTATAAATATTTATGTTTCTTTTATCTAATAAATGTGAAATTCTATGCCATTGACGTATTGATCGTGCAGAACTAATCATATCATTAGCAAACATTAATGAGTTATGATTGTCATAATCTCCATCCTTACCATCAAAATGACTATCTTGATTACACATTAATCTTGAAATTCCATTACCCTCAACTCCTAAAATATTTAAATTTTTTGATCCTAAAAATATAGATATACTAATTGCACACTCTACTACACCACCCCCCATAGAAACGATCTTAGTTAGATCTGTTTTAAAGTTATCAAAAAAAGAAGATATTAAATTTAGTTTTATCCAAAATATATTTTTTTCACTTCTATATTTTGTAAAAATTTCTAAATAATACCAATCTGCATTTAAGATTATTTTGCAATCAGGATTTATTTCTAAAATACTATCAATATAAGTTGTTGGCCAAGTACCATTTGCAAGCTTATCATCAATAAAGATATGAATATTTGATTTAAAAGACTGATATTTTGGATTCTTATAAAATCTATTAACAGTAATTGATATTTTTTTATCTAATTTTGATAAATCATAATTTTCAATTGCGGGTCCATTACCTAATATAAATATTTTTTCATCGTCAAAAATATTTTTTAAATAATTATTTTTTTTTAGAAAAAATAATTTTTTTGTAAAAAAATATGAAAAAAAAAACTTAAAATTTTTAATTTGAATTTTTAATTCCATCAAAAAATTATCAAAAAAAATAACGAAAAAATTTAAACTATTACCTAGCTTTAATGTTGCATTACCTTGAAGTTTAATTTTTTTTTTATTCATACTATTTAATTTTTATATATTTCAATTTTATTCTAAGCAATGTATAGTTTTAAAATCAATATATGAACACTAACAATAGAGTTATTAGAGAGAAAAAATCTCATGAAGAAGATGACATTTTAAAAGAAAGTTTTAAATTAAAAAACAAATTTAGACATATTACTTTGTATCCTGGTGCTCAAATATTAATGAAAAAATTTGAGAGTTTTTATGAAAATTCTTCAAATCTAGTTGTTTTGGACTTTGGTTGTGGCAAAGGTTTTGATAGTTTAAAATTATTAAAATCAGGTGCAACTGTATATGGAATTGATATTGCTGAAAATTATATTAAAGAGTCAATTGAACTTGCAAAAAAAAATGGATTTTCAGAAGATACATTTAAATTTCAAGTTATGGATGCACACCACCTTGAATTTGAAGATGATAAATTTGATTTAGTGATTGGAAATGGCATCCTTCATCACTTAGACAAAGAATTGGCAATTAAATCAATATATAAGGTATTAAAACCTGGGGGAAGATTAGTATTTAAAGAACCTTTAGCTGATAACCCATTATTAAAGATATTCAGATTATTAACACCTAAAGCAAGGACCATAGATGAAGAACCTTTTTCAAAAAAAGACCTTAAACATATGATTGATCCTAAACTATGGGAAACAAATGATATGTTTTTTTGTGGTATTTTATCCGCACCAATGGCAATGATCACTTCTATATTGCTACCTAAATATCCAAATAATTTATTTTTAAAAATTTCAAATTTTTTAGAAAAAAAATTAAATAAGTTTTATTTTTTTCAATCCTGGAATCAATACTGTTTAATAAACTTAAAAAAAAAATAGTGTTAAAGATTATTATTCATGATTATGCCGGTCATCCATTTCAATTAGAACTTTCAAAACAATTATCAAAAAAATTCATAGTTTATCATTTTTATTATCATAATGATTATGGTCCAAAAGCTGATTTCAAAGATAATTTAAATAATAAACTTAAGATTAAAGGAATTGGCAAAAATATTAGCTATGACAAAAATAATTTTATAACAAGATTTTTTAAAGATATAGAATATGGAAAAGAGGTTTCAAAACAAATTTCTGAAATTAAACCTGATATTGTTATATCTGGAAACTGTCCAACTTTAGCACAAGAGTTAATAATCAAATCATGTTATAAGAATAATTCTAAATTCATAATATGGGTACAAGATTTTTATTCTCATGCAGTTAAGTTATTATTAAAAAAGAAAATTTTTTTCCTTTCTTACCCCATTTCATTTTTATTTGAATATTTAGAAAAAAAACAATTAAATCAAGCTGATAAGTTAATAATTATTTCAAATAATTGGGCAAAAAAACTTTCATCATGGAATGTTGAAAACAAAAAAATTCATTATATTCCAAATTGGGGTGATATTAAAAATATCAAGTATTTAGAAAAAAAACCTACTT
>JGI20155J14468_10001404_pt1 | contig 18947 bp, 27 predicted proteins | sample COG_05_FD_14468 | JGI IMG/M metagenome (IMG submission 14468) | reverse complement strand
AGAATTAAATGCCAATTACAGACCCTGAAAAGAAAAGAATTGCACAACAAGCACGATTAGTTATGAGAATCTGCTTCAAATGTGGATGTAGAAATGACGTAGGGGCAACAAGATGCAGAAAATGTAGAAATCCATACTTGAGATTAAAGAATAGAAATCTCGGCGTTAAGAAATAGGATTAAGATAACATCAATCTTTCTCGATACTCTCGAATTGCAAATTTTAAAGAGGATTCATTATTTTTGACAAATGATTTTGCATCATCAGGGTCATCTATTTCTTCAAAGGACAGTTGCAAATCATCTGGCAATTCCTCATTCATTTGAAATAAAATTTTAACTGAAGTTGTAAATTGACCTAGATTATTAGCAGAATCCAATGCCAAAGTCATCCTATCAATTAAAGTGTCAAATTCTTTTAAAGTTATAAAAAATATTTTCATATTCGATACAAAAAGGTTAGGTAATTACAAAATATCAACAAAGTAAAGATAGAAAACCAACTATTTCATAAATAATTTGGACTGGTCGTCTAGTTTGGTTTGGATGACGCACTCACACTGCGTAAGGAAGAAATTCCCGCAAGGGTCGTGGGTTCAAATCCCATCCGGTCCATTAATTAAAATTAATTTTTGTAGAATTTCTACAAAAGTAAATTCAAAATAACTATATGTCATAATTTAATATTAAAAAAAGTGTCATTTTACAATCATATCCCAATTAATTTTAAACAAGCAGAATTAATTGAAAGAGATGATGGCCATTATTATCAAACGCCATCGGGGGAAATCTATCCATCAATAACAACAATCCTACATCAAACAATGTCCTTAGAAAAAAAAGAAGGTTTAGAAAATTGGAAAGAGCAAGAAATTGCTGCAGACTATATCACACAAGAAGCAGCAATAATAGGCACAGAAACTCACAAATTAATTGAAAATCACATTAATGAAGTAAAACAAACAGATGAAGTAAGATTGCTTTCAGTGGCACATTTTAACAACCTTATACCATTTTTACAAAAAATTAATGATGTTCATGGAACTGAATTAAGACTATACAGCAACAAAATGAAACTTGCAGGAACATCAGATTGTATTGCAAATTATGATGGAGAATTATCAATAATCGATTATAAAACAAAACGAAGTAATCAAAAAGAAGAATGGATGACAGATCACTTTATTCAAGGAACAGCCTATTCAGAGATGTTTAAAGAGTTAACAGGAATCGAAATTAAACAAGTAGTTATCTTAGTAAGTAGTGAAAAAAATTCAAGAATGGAATTTTTGAAAAAAACTGAAGATTATAAAGATTTGTTGACTCAACGTCTCAATCAATATTACGATGTTTTAGAATAAGAACAACCTAGTAGAAATTAATAATAAATTATTTAAAGAACATTAGAAGTACAAACTACAGAATGAATAAAAGTATCAGCTTACTTGCAATGACGTCAATTATTGCATTATTAGCAATAATGATTATTCCAAATACCGCATCTGCAATAACAAATGAAATTACAGTTACACCAATTAATGAAAAAGTTAGTTTAGAAACTACAATTACAACACTAACAGTCCCTGAAAATAACACTTTACCATGGGGAACAGTTTACGGATCAGCATCAGATGTTGCTGAAAGATATCCAGTAATTATTCAGTTCTACAAAGGAGATGAGGCAGTACACGTTGCACAAATTGATACCAAAGGAGACGGCTCATACGAGTATAAATTCAGAGTTAGAAATCTAGACACACAAACGGGTCAATTTACAGATATATTTCAAGGAGAATATACCGTAAAGATATTCAAAGTTATTCCTAACACAAATCAAGTAGTCTAAAAATAAATCCCATAGAATCATATACTAAGTATTTATCAGAACAGCTGTAAAATGAGTAAAAATTTTTGGCACGATATAGAGACAGGAACAGATGTTCCAGAAATAATTAATGCAATAGTAGAAATTCCAAAAGGATCTATGAACAAATATGAATACGATAAAAAAAATAATTTAATTAAATTAGACAGAGTATTGTTTTCCCCATTTCACTATCCAGGAGACTATGGATTAATCCCACAGACATTATCTGAAGATGGCGATCCATTGGATGCATTAGTTCTTGTAACTAATCCAACATTTCCAGGTATTTTGATTGAATCAAGACCAATTGGATTACTGCAAATGAAAGATGATGGAGAACCAGATGACAAAATTATTTGTGTTTCAACAAATGATCCAAGATACCTACACACAACAGATATTGAAAATATAGAGGATCATCATCGCTCAGAAATTGCACACTTCTTCCAAGTGTACAAAGAACTAGAAGGTAAAAAAGTGGAAATAATTGGATGGAAGTCAGCAAAAGATGCAAAGTCAGTAATTATTGAATCAATTAAGAGATACAAAGAGACATTAAAAAAATATTAAGAAAATGCAAAAAGAATGTGAGCATTTTTTGCAAAAAAAAGAAAACATTTCTCCAAATACTGTAAAATGTGAAGAATGTGAAAAAGAACACTTGCCAACAGTTGCACTTCGAATGTGTCTTACATGTGGACATGTGGGATGTTGTGATTCATCAATTGGAAAACACGCTACAAAACATTTCAAAGATACAGGACATCCAGTAATGAAAGCAATTCCAGAAGATATTTGGAAATGGTGTTACATACATGAAGAGTATTTTTAGTGATTATTGTGAAATAAATCAAAAAATAACTTATGAAAACTTTTATGCTAAAAACGCATAAACTTTTGGATGATTAACAAAAACAATATCTCAACAGGAGTTCATCTTTAATGGCAAAAGCATACATTATGATGAATTGTGATTTAGGAGAAGAAAAAGAAGTAATACAATCATTACAAGAAATTGTAGGAATTAAAGAAGCTCACGGAACGTTAGGGCTATACGATATTGTTGCACAGATAGAATGTACAACAGATGAGAAAATTCAAGAAATTGTAACTAAACAAATTAGAAAAATACCAAAAATTCATTCCAGTATGACATTAACTAGTTCAGAGTCAGGACAATTATTTCAAATTGCAGAAAAACTTGTCGGAGCAATGCTTGGTCAAAACTCTAGTCAAGCTTATGTTGTTTTTCATTGTGAAAAAGGACACGAATATCCAACATTGAAAAATCTTTGCAAGATACCAGAAATTAAAGAAGCAGATGTAGTTTTTGGATATTATGATGTAATATGTAGAGTAGAATCATCAAGTGAAGAAGTATTACAAGATGTCATTACTAGAGCAATCAGAGGATTACCAAATCTCAAAACCAGTATGACATTAAACATAATCAAAGAGCAAGAATCAAAATAGAATCACAAAATCTATTCATTTTTTAATAGTTGTCAAATAGAAAAAATATGAAACAGTATGAACTAGGAGAGTGGGATTTATCAGAATTAGCAAAAAATCCAAAAAGTTCTGCATTTCAAAAACAAATTAAAGATTTAGAAAATCAAGCAAAAAAATTTGAAAAAATAAAATCAAAATTAAATCCAAAAATGTCATCAAAACAGTTTAAAATGATTTTAGAACAAGTTGAAGAAATTTCGCATAAAATGAGTAAGATTGGAGGGTATGCATCATTAGCATATTCATCAAACACCCAATCAGACGAAGCAACTTCACTAATGACTCAAATGTCAAAATTAGGTTCAGAGATTTCAAACAAAATTTTATTTTTTGATTTATGGTGGAAAACGCAAGTAGATGAAAAAAATGCAACCAGACTAATGAAAGAAACAGGAGAATTGAAAGAATATCTGACATACAAAAGATTGTTTGCAAAATATGCACTAAGTGAATCTGAAGAAAAAATAATTAACACATTAGACGTTACAGGAATTTCTGCACTTGTGAAACTATATGATAAAATTACTAACGCTTTTGAATATAAAATGAAAATTGGTAACAAAACAAAAGTGATGACAAGAGAAGAGCTAACAAATTATGTCAGAAGTACAAATCCAAAAATTAGAGAAACAGCTTATAAAACAATTCTTACAAAATATACTGAAAACAAAGGGGTAATCGGAGAAATATATCAGAACATTGTTCTTAATTGGAAAAATGAAGGAATAGAAATCAGAGGATACAAAAGTCCAATTTCTATGAGAAATATCGGCAATGATGTAGATGATAAAACTATAGAATCACTTCTCACAATTTGTCGAAAAAATTCATCAGTGTTTCAAAAATTCTTTCTTCAAAAAGCAAAAATGTTAGATATGAAAAAATTGGAAAGATATGATCTGTATGCNCCTGCNGCNGCAAAAATTAAAGAAAAAAATTATTCATATAATCAATCAGTTAAGCTAGTGTTTGAATCACTTGGAAAATTTAGCAGTACATTAGAAGAATTTGCCAGAAAAGTATTCAATGAAAATCATATTGACTCATCTGTCAGACCAGGAAAAAGAGACGGAGCATTTTGTAGCACACTAACTCCAAAAATTACACCCTATGTTTTAGTTAATTTTACAGGTAAATCCAGAGACGTCTTTACTTTNGCACATGAATTAGGTCATGCAGTTCACAGTCAGGCAGCACAAGATAGATCCATATTAGTTCAGGATGCCCCATTACCATTAGCTGAAACAGCATCTACATTTTCAGAATTATTACTTTATGATAATTTATCAGATAAAATTTCTGATGACCAAAAAAAGGTAATGTTAGCTGAAAAAATTGATGATTTGTATGCAACAATTCTCAGACAATCATTTTTTACAATTTTTGAGGTTGATGCACATAATTTAATCAGTAAAGGCACAACAATAGATGAAATATCAAAAACGTATTTACAGAATTTAAAAGAACAGTTTGGGAATTCAGTTAATCTTTCAGATGATTTTGGTATTGAATGGAGTTGTATCCCTCATTTTTATCACACACCATTTTACTGCTATGCATATTCATTTGGAAATTTGTTAGCATTGTCACTGTTTCAAAGATATAAAAAAGAAGGAAATGATTTTGTGAAATCATATATTGATATTTTATCTGCAGGTGGATCAAAAAAACCTGAAAAATTATTATCAGAACATGGATTTGATATTAGATCACCAAAGTTTTGGCAAGAAGGTTTTGATTATGTCAATCAGCAAGTTAAAACCCTATCATCATTAAATTAATTCAAAAAGAGACTATTTGTAATAGAATTAATCAGCATCATTTTTTTCAGGTAAATTATAAGCACTAATTATTTTTTCGATATCAACAATAAGAGTATCTTTAATTTTTTTTAAAGAATTCTCAGGATTATCAGATTGTGAAATTAAATAATTCAATTGATCCATTATTGCATGTTCAATACGTAAAACTAATAATTCAGAAATACTTTTTTCACTAGTAAAATCAGCTTCTGTAATATTCACAGCCTGATTGGCCATTTGGAAAGTAAAAGAAGAAGAATACCCACCCCTACTAAATGCAATATCTCTAAGCACTAATTTTTTTACCTCATCAGGATTTCCCATTCCAGATCTTCCAACCATGTCGTTTAATTGATCTAAAATGGCATACTGAACTCTAGTTTGCAATAACTCAGGAATAGTTTTTGCATTTTCAATTTCAGTAATACTGACTTTTTCATCACCAATTGTGATAAATTTATTCATAATCAGAATTAGAATTATTTTACGTATAAAGTATTTCCAAGAAATAATTTAAAATTTTTAGAATAATGGGGCCGACAGTCCAACGCATGGACTGCCGGCTTGTTCCCCGAACGGTTTGAATTCGATGTCAAAAATTATTTAAAAATATATCATTTAAACCTTTGAGATTATTTCAAATCCAATTTAGGAGGTTTAATTTTCCTGATAGTACCAAAAAGAATTCCAATAGTTACACCTAGCTGATAAAGAAAATACAATAAAACTTCAAAAGAACTAGGAGTAAGATCAGTGAATCGACTAAGGGCAGTAAAAATTAGTAATAAACTACTAAAAAAGAAAACAAATCCTTTTACAATTCCGTGTAAATTGGTAAATTTTAAAATTACAAAAGTCATCACCATAATTGAAAAAGCAAGAATAGTCAAAAATCCAGTATTCATTCCAAAAATCAAAAAAACAGTTGAAATTAACTCATTAGGATTTGTAACAGTCAAATTTGTAAGATCAATTTTTTCAGGAGACTGAAATCTAGGTACACTAAGAACAGTATTAATTAAAAATAGAACAAATAAAGACACAGATACTGTTTTAAGATGATTTTGCAGTCGTGGGAATCTTAAAAGAATTGCTCTACCTAAAAAAATTCCTTGAGATAATCCAATTGCAAATGTACTCAAAATTACAATTAATTGAATAAAAGGATCATTGAGATATTCAGCAACTATTGGAATTAAAGCCATTAATTTGAAAAGAATAGACAGCAAAATATGGGTTTCTTATCAAAATGTTTGAAAAAACAAAATACAAAAAATGAGTAAATTTAATATCACATATTCAAAAATTGAAAATGTGCAAAAGATAATTTTTCTCGCATTATTAATTATATTTTCAGGTATTTCAATTGATCAAGCATATTCACAAGAAATTGGATTATCGACTTTTCAAGAATCAGCCCAGTTGATTATTGATGAAAAGATTTCTCAAACAAATATTGTATCAATTACTCTACTTAGTACCAACATTCAAGAAATAATATTTCCTGCGGAATTAGAATTAAAAATTAGAGAACATGGAAGAATTCAAGCAATAATAATTACAAATGAAAATAATTGTGTTTTAGGAGTCACTGATCAATCATGTATTTTGATAAACATTGAAAGAAATCCAGAAGATAAAGGAATTAATGCAATACAAAGCTCAACAAGAGAAGTAGGTGAATCACTTATTGATGAAATTAATCATGTTTTTGATACAAATGCAGAATTTTTTCAAGTATACATCCATACAAATGCAGAAACAAATGATGCTTTAGATACATCAGGTATTGTTTCAGGTACTGGTACAATTTCAGCAGTGTTTACAATGCCAATGGAGGACACATATTCAATGTATGAAAAATTATCATCAATGTTAATTTCAAATCAAATTAGAGAAAATGGAGGATTTTATAATATTGCAAGAAATTTGTCAACCGATGAAAATGCTAAAATGACATTTTCTATGATCCCAACAGAATCAAAATCTCTTTTACAATTAAGAGTATCAACAACAAGTCCAATTGAAAATCAAATAGAATCAGGCACAAAAATTAACCCATTAGAATTTTTTAACATCAATGAAATCACTAGATCAGAATATTTTTCTGGTGGAAATTATCCATTAAATTCTTTATTTCAAATAATCATATTATCAGATGAAGAAAATAAGGTATCAGACATTAAAGGAAACATCATACCTACCCAAAATATTGATGGAATAGAAATGCCAACAGAATTTACAACAGAAGGATGGATTTTTGATCCAAGTATAGGAGAACAAATTCAAGGCAAATTTATTTTTGGAGAACGTAATTCAATTAATGAAGAGGAATTACAATTTTCACTGGGCGGAGACAATATAAAATATGAAGAACCAGAAACAGATGAATCAATTGTAGTAGTAGGCATTATTGCAATAGTTTCCATCGGTGCAGCAATTTTTTATCTTAAAGGATACAAAAAATAATTAAACCAAAAGAACTGCAGCTGCAAAAACAGTGGTCCATTTTCCATCCTTATCACCTTTTGTAGATTGAGTAACATTATGAGTATTGTAAATCTCACCAGAAATAGACCATTGTTGTCTTTTTTCATCCCAATCCTTATCCGCATCAAAAGGAATGCCTAATGAAGAGGCCAACATTTGAGCTGCTATATCTTCTGCATAATCACCTGCCTGAATTTCATTTTGACCAAAGGATTCATACTCAGAAAGATAACCATATCTTTCGTTATCTTTTGGTTGTGCAATTCCAACTGAAGCAGAACAAACTCTATGAGGTTCTTTTGTTTGATTTTTTGAATAAATGGTAAACAAAATCTGCCCGGCTTTGATTTTTTTCAAACCTTCTTTACGACTAATTAGTTTTGCATGAGGAGGGAAAATGCTTGAAATCAATACAAGATTAGTTCCAGCAATACCAGCATCCCTTAAAGCATATTCAAAACTAGTAAGTCTATCTTCATGAACACCTTTACCTTTTGTAAGAAACAATTCTTTGGCAACTAAATCTAACATTTCTGAATTCCTGATAGAGAATTATTATTTATACTTTAATTCTAAAGAATCAAAATCACTAATCTGATTTGGATTTTTTCTTTTTCTTACGTTTGTCAGGTTCAGACTTAATTTGGGTAAGAAAGATGAACGTGAAAAATGCACCTAATCCAACATTAATCAAGCCCATAAAAGTAATCATCATTTTGAGATTTGGAGGAGTGATAGCTGATAATCCAATTAGAATACCAACAAGACCTGTTGTAAAAAACATCATCATCAGAACCTTAACTCGAGTTGGTTCAATGTATCTCATAACAAATATCAAAAAGTCAATGTTATAAATTGAAAGGTGTAGAGATTATTTTAAAAAAATACAGTATTCGGCTCAGGTAACACTTTAAACCTTCATAAAGTTCATTTTACTTCGTGCCACTGTAGCTCAGCCTGGTAGAGCAACTGATTTGTAATCAGTAGGTCATGGGTTCAGATCCCGTCAGTGGCTTTAAATTTTCAAAATTATACGGGGTAAATTCACATACGAATAAGTATACTGTAATGAAAAATAGATTATGGATGAAGATTATTTTGTAGAAGATAATAAAAAAAATGAGAAAGTAATCAAAAGATCCACATTCAATTCATTAATCATAGCAATAATCATCATAACAGGAATTGCAGCATTTTTTGCAGGATCATTTGTTTCTAATTTAAATTCTGAGCAAATATCCCAAAAAGAATTAGATAATGCAATTGCAGAATTAGAATTAAAAATTCTTGAAAAACAATTACCAACAAACCAACCAAGTATACCATTAGAGATATCTGCAGATAATGATCCAATAATTGGAAATCCAGATGCACCAATTACAATAATAGAATTTTCAGATTTTCAATGTCCATTTTGTGCACGATTTCACATACAAACACTTCCAACAATAATGGAAGAATATATTGAAAAAGGTACTGTAAAATTGGTATTCAGGGACTTTCCAATTCAAAGTATACACCCTAATGCAGTACCAGCATCTGTAGCAGCAGAATGTGCAAATGAACAAGGGAAATTTAAACAAATGCACGACATATTATTTGAAAAACAAAATGAATGGAGTAATTTGGAAACAGTTTATGCAATTGAATTGTTTAATCAATATTCAGAACAAATCAATTTAGAACAAGAACAATTTAGTTCGTGTTTATCAACTGCAAAGTATGTTAAAGAAATTCAAAATGATCTAAATGATGGAAGAACATACGGAGTTACGGGAACACCCGGATTTTTTATAGGAAATCAAGAAATGGGATTTGTTGAATTAAAAGGAGCGCAACCATTTGAAAGTTTTAAAAAAGTCATTGATAGGCAGTTAGGAAATTAAAATAACAAGCGTTTATTAGACCTGAAAAAAGTTTCTGGGTTATCGGAATAATGACGAGTGGGCAATGAGCTTTATCGTCATTGCTTAAGAGAAGAAAACAAAATGACAAAATTTAAAGATCTAGGATTAAAAGAAGAAGTACTAAGAGGAATTACTGATCAAGGTTTTGAAGAAGCATTTGAAATTCAAGAAGCAGTGATTCCAGTGTTATTATCAGGTAGAGACGTAGTGGGTCAAGCCCATACAGGTTCTGGAAAGACAGCAGCATTTGCATTATCAATGTTAAATGATATAACTCCAAAAAAAGGAATTCAAGGACTAATCATGGCACCTACTAGAGAATTAGCTATGCAAATTAGTACAGAAATTAAAAAAATGGGAAAACATACTGGAATTAGAATTGCAACAGTATACGGTGGACAAGGAATGGGAATTCAATTAGATGCACTACATAGAGGAGTAGAAATTATTGTAGCAACTCCAGGTAGATTAATTGATCATCTCAAAAGAGGTTCAATTGAATTAGGAGACATTACTCACATTGTACTGGATGAAGCAGACACAATGTTAGATATGGGATTTATAGATGATATTCAATTTATTTTAGATTTATCACCAGAAGACAGGGTAATGTCTTTATTTTCAGCAACAATGCCAACAGCAATTTTGAGATTATCTGAAGATTATCTACATAATCCAAAACAATTCTTGTTAGATGCAGATGACCTAAGTGGTGAAGGAATAGATCAATCATTTTTAGTAATTAAAGACAGAGACAAATTCAAGTATCTTTTAGATTTCATTAAAAAAACAAGAGGACAATCAGTGGTGTTTTGTTCAACAAAATATAGAACAAGAGATGTAGCAAAATTTCTACACCAAGAAAAATACAATGCAGTTGCTATTGAAGGGGACATGTCACAAAGTAGAAGAGAACAATCAATGGGCAAATTTAGAAGCGGTAAAGCAGATATTTTAGTCGCAACAGATGTTGCTTCAAGAGGAATAGACGTACCAAAAGTAGAATTAGTTGTCAATTATGATGTACCTAACCAAGAGATGGCATATTTTCATAGAATAGGAAGAACTGCCAGGGCAGGAGCAGAAGGAAAAGCAATTACATTTGTATCATACTCATCAGTAGGAGATTGGAATATAATTAAACGTCAAATCAAAGTACCACTTCGAGATCTAAATCAAGAAATGAATATTGAGATTTCAATTCCAGATCCACTAAAAAGACAATCATCACCACGAAGATATGGTGGTGGCGGAGGATCTAGATCAAATTATTCAAGAGGCGGTGGCTACGGCAGAGGCGGTGGCTACGGCAGAGGCGGTGGCTACGGCAGAGGCGGTGGCGGTGGCTACGGCAGAGATAACCGAGGAGGTAAGAGAAGAGATAATGACAATGATGGAAAAAATAGCTACGGCGGACGTAGTAGATGGTAATATTACAAAAATTTAAAGACAAGAAATACTATAGTAGATTAAGGTAAAAGAATGCACAAAGGATTCATTTTATTAAATTGTGATTTAGGGGCAGAAGAATACATTGTTGATGAATTGAAACAAATGGCAATAATTAGTAATGCATACTTAACTTTTGGAGCATATGATGTTATTGCAGAAATAGAAACAGAGGATCAAGAAGGATTTGAAAAAGTAGTTGCAACTATCAGAAAACTATCAAGAGTAGTCAGCACTATGACATTAAATGTAATTGATACAACTAAATAGATTTAAAATAAATCACATAAGGAAAATTATCTTTTATTCAACTTCCTTTGTAATTTTGAATTTTCTTTTTCCAACGTATTGACTTTCTTTACTACTTTTTTTAATTCTAGATTCATTTTTTTCAAATCCTTCTCAACTTTTAGGAGATTGTTTAGTGAACGAGGGATTTTTTTAGGACTAGGTTCTTTTAATGATTCAATTTTTTCTTTCAATTCTATGATTTCTAACTAAGTTCTTTTTAGATCTTTCTACCAAAAATCAACAACTATGTTTCTTTTTCATCATATTGTGATTCAAATTCCTTGAGAACTTTATAGTATGTTTCAGAATCTAGTTCTTTTAACTGAGCAAGTAGATCAAAAAAACTTTTGTCAACGTCATCAGTCATATGATATCAACTGTTGACATACCTAAAATTATTACTAATTGTCAAATAATAAACGAGTATCTATAGATAATTAGCACTAGTAAAAAAATAAAATGTTAGATAAATATCAAAAATATTTTTGTAAAATTAGATAAAAGATGACAGACATAATTTGGGGAAATGGTCAAAAAATAATTTCAACAGACAGTTTTGAGATAAATGTAACTCATAGAAAAGATGGAAATTCTGATGAATATCCAGATTCTGTTAAAATCATTATCTCAGGAGTGGATTTACCAGGATTGTCAGATAATAAATCAGATTGGACAGTAGAAAATCTTCAAAGTGTAATTGTAAACGCATTTCTAAAATGTGAAATTGAATCAAAGACACCAGAAGGGGATTTGATTGCAAAAGTATCGCATTCAGGGGCAGCGGGATATTAAGTGTGGAATTCCATCACAATTACAAATCATCAAATAAGAAATGAAGATATTAAAAAAATAATTAATGGAAAAAATTCATCAATAGTTATAAAAAATTTTTTAAAAAAAGAAGATTGTCAAAAAATAATTGAAAAAATATCTACCATGAGTATTGAAAGAGATTCAAAAAAATTTAATCATATTGGTCCATTTTTAATGAATTATATCACAAAAAAAGAAGAATATTTTGATAGTGCAGAAAAAGCAAATGAAATATTTGAAAAAATCTTTTTGAATATAGAGGATCCAATTAATAAAATTAAAACAACAATATCAAAATTTTTCCCCAATTATGAAATTTCAGAAACTAAAGAAAATCATAGAAATTATGCATCATGCACTATCAGACGACACACAAATGGCAAATCAATTCCATTGCACAAAGACAATGTAAGTTATGAAGGTGTGGAGTATCAAGTATCTAAAATAAATAAACAATTATCATGTGTTTTACACTTACAAGAAACAGAAAAAGGCGGAAATTTATCAATATACAATAAACAATGGGAAAAAAAATTAGAGAAATATAGGGAAGTAGAGTTTGGATATAACCCAATTGTAAAAAGAAATACAACGGTAGATACAATCAAACCAGAATTAGGAGATTTAGTAATAATTAATCCCAATTATCTTCACGAAGTAAATAAAATTCAAGGCAATTCAGATAGGGTGACATTAGGAATATTCTTTGGAATTGAAGAAAAAACAAAAAAGATCTTTTCTTGGGCATAATTTTTATCAAATTATCAGAAATAGGCAAAAAATGAATTTATGTACGATAAAAAGGATAACAAAGGAATAATTGTTATATGAGTTAATCAGGATTGTTTCAAATTGCAGAAAATTGAATATGAAGGAACAGTATGGGTACTAAATTACAATAATCCTGAACCATTATTGGATCATTCGATTCACATGTTAGAAAGACACGGGGTAAAACGTGAAGATATGGAGATTACAGAAACACCTAAAGCAAAAGTAGGAGAAATTGTGATTGAAATATGGCCTTATGAGTTAGTTGTGGCAAGGGTCAGAACTACTAGAAATGATTCATTTATCAGCGGTACAGAATTTACTATAGAATTAAAATTAGATGAAGATGGAAATTACATAGATTACCTTTGAAAAAAAAGAAAATTCAAAACATCATAATTCTCAGTATTGCAATAATAATTATTGGTGCAATAATTGCATATAATTATTCAGTGGATACTACAAAACAAAAAGGATTGCAATTTGGAAATGAATTAAGTCAAATTGAGAATGAACTTTCAGAAATTCAAAATAAATTTTATTCTGAAAAGACCAAATGGGCAGAAGGAGACATTTCAAAAGAAGAATTATTGAAATTTTATGAAGAACATGTAGATAATTTTCAAGAAATTATATCAAAATATGACAAATTGACACCACCAGAATTATTTCAAAGTTCAGTCATATTATTGAAAATGTCAGCTGAAACTCAACTTGAAAGCGATTTACAATTTATTGATTGGATTAAAACAGGTAACGAAGCCTCCAAAATTCGTTCAGATACTTTAATTCAAGAAGCATATGAGTATCAGAATTTAGGATTAGTTGAATTTCAAACAGCAAAAGTAGGAATAAAACATTATGTCGGAGGAGAAAAATTTGAAGAACCACAAGGAGTATCACCACAACAAGTTTTACAAGTTTCAGAAAAAATGAAAAAACAATGCAATGAACAATTTAAAAACGAATCAGGAGAATTTGATTCTAGTGAAATAGAAATTGAATGGTTTAATTGTAATAATAAAGCTGAAGAGTGGAAAAAAGAACATATGCCATAGATAAAAATGTCATCATAATAAATCAGAATCTTCCAATAATTTCAAAGTGGGAGAAAGTTGCTTGATCAAATCAGAGTTATCAAGAGGGGTCAGTTCAGAGAATTTTATAGGAAATGTAATTGTCAACATGTCCTGATCAGTATGAGAAATTCCAATAAAGTGAGAAGAATTATTTATTTTCGATAAAAAACTACCCCATTTTTGAAGATGTTCAGAAACTCTAGATACATTTTGTTGAACATTAGATAAATTAGTATTCAAATCAGTATCAAATAATTTGAATTTAACAAGAGGAATCATGATCATTCCACCAGATATTTTATCATGATTTTTAATTTTTGATAGAATTACATCATCTGGATTTTCAGATGAGGATAAATTACCATAATCAGGATCAAAGTATCCAGTAATTAATTTGGATGAATCAAATATTCTATAATATCCATCCTCAAAATCTAATTTCCAGTTTCCCAAGAAAAATATTTAATTAAAACTAATTACTAAACTTTTATTTGAAAACAAAATTAGAAAAAGATTTCAGGCATGGAAATGAAAATTTAATCATCATTTTCTAGCATATCTAATGCTTTTTGTAACGAAATTTCAAGTTGGTGAATTCTCTTTCTAAGTTCAATATTTTCATCCCTTAAGGAATCTCTCTCCTTAGTAAGAATTTCATTTAAATCCATATCAAAACTAAGAATTAATACTATTTTTAGATTACAATTTAAAGAAATTAGTTAATTAAATAAATCTCTAATTACATAGTATGGGAATTTACCAAATTCTCATCTAGCGGTTTTATTTCAAAAATATCTTTTAAAAAATATTTTTGTTTAGAATGATAGTTGCAAAGTAATACAGAAGACTTTGAATCTCCAACATGAAATATTGTAAGATTAACAGGTTTGTTGATACAACATATTCGATTGACTTTGATTCCAGTTTCACGAGTAGCCATTTCTAGCCATACAGATTTTTGAATTTTATTTAGATTACGAATAGACTGTAATGCTAAAGTTTGTTTCTTTATTTGTCTCAAAGTTTTTCGAAGTTCTGGAGATAAATTTTCTAGCAATACTAGACATAAAATCTCGGTTTACATAAATTTATCAGATTAAAAAAAGATAATTAAATAAACTAGGAATAAAAATAAGATCATGACAATCGCAAAAGAAAATAAAGAATTTATCAATAGTTTGATTGAATATTACATTAGTGAATCAGAGTCATATAGGGAAATCGCAGAAGAATTTCGTCCGGAAATAGAATCAGTTCAAGATACTGCATTTGGAATAATTACAGGATGTGTATATTCAGGATTCCTTCAAGCTTATCAAAATCAGCAGCAAACAGCAAGTTTAGAAGATATCAAAGAATTTAATCAAATGATAAAACAGAAGGCGCCAGAAATCAAAAAAGCAATTTCATCTCAAAGGAAAACAGATAACCAATCAAATAATGAAACAGAATGAGAAGAAATTAGGCATAAAAATAGCTAAAAATGTAAGTAAAATAGTAGAAATTTGCAGTACAGTTTAATTTGAATTGTGAAATGATAAAATTATGAATATTGACGGTAGTAAAATCATTTTTAGTCTAGGGGTAACAGCTGCAATAGCAACAGCCGTAATTGCACTCTATTTTTCAATTCGTTAGAGATAAATCATTAAGATAAAATCAATAATTTATGTCAGCAACAAATGAATTCAAAATTACACAGATAGTAGACAATGGACAAATTATACAATTAACATTAATTGAAAATGTATCAACTGAACCAATTTCCCAAAAACAATTAATCATTGAAAACGTATCCAAAAAATTGGATACAGAAACAAAAGAACAAGTAATGCCGCTATTAGAAGCAATTTTACAAGCTCAGCCAACTGTAAATATGAAATCATATCAACAAACACAAATTACAATTGCAATGCCAAAATCAAGATATGATGGAATGGGAAGACCACAAGTTGGAAACACCATAAATGTAGATTTAAAAAAAATCTAAAGTTCTGAATTTACTTCATCTAAAGTATGTAATGGCAAAGAACAAGAAAAATTTTTACAAATGAAGACAGAAGTTTGATCTTCAAAGGATTTACCTGAAAAGAANGGATAATCAGAAAGAGCATTCAATTGTTCAGAATTTTCAATGGTCACCATAAAAGAACTAGGCAAATAAGTTGTAAATAGAGAATTACAAATTTCAGAATTTTCAGAATTTATAATAGTTATTTCAATAGGTTTTTCCAAATATACAGAAAGTGTATTTAACAAATATCCAAATCCAAATGGGTTTTCTGCTGCCATTTGTGCCTGAGATTCCATAATTTTAATGGAAATATCAAGAAAAGATTGTTCTTGAGATAGATGATATAGTCTTAACATTACAAATGACGAAACAGAATTTCCTGAAGGCAAAGATAAATCATAATTACTCTTTGGACGAATGATTAGTTTTTCATGATTATCAGAAGTCATAAAGAAACTATTATTTTCTGAATCCCAAAAATGATCAATTAAATGAGTACCTAATTTCAATGCAAGTTTAAGATATTTTTGATTAGGTTCAATTTCAAATACATCCAATAGAGCATTAATGAAATAAGAATANTCTTCAAGATAACCATTAATTTTTGCATTACCATTTTTGTAAGTTCTTAATAGATTATCATCAACAAACAAATTCTTTTCAATAAAAGAAATACAATTTTTGGCAGCATTTAGATATCGTATGTCATTTGTAACACGATATCCTTTTGCAAAAGCAGTTATCATCAAAGAATTCCAAGAAACTAGAATTTTATCATCTAATCCAGGAGAAACTCTTTTTGATCTTACTTTTAATAATTTTTTTGAACAAGAATCTATAATTTCATGAACCTTTTGTTCAGATATTCCAAAATTAAATGCAATTGTTGAAGTATTAAGATTATTACAAAGGATACTATTTCCTTCCCAATTTCCACCATCAGTTACGTCAAAATAAAGACAAAATATTTCAGCATCATCACCAAGAATTTCTTTAATCTCATGTTTAGTCCAAACATAAAATTTTCCTTCTACACCTTCAGAATCTGCATCATAAGCAGAATAAAATCCTCCCTCTGATGAAGTCATTTCACGTAAAACAAAATCAAGAGTTTTTTGTAAAACATTCAGATAAAATGGGTCTTTGGTAATTTGATATGCTTCACAATAATTTACAGGCATGAGAGCATTGTCATAGAGCATTTTTTCAAAATGAGGCACTAGCCATTTTGTATCAGTTGAATACCTGTGAAACCCTCCTCCAATTTGATCAAAAATTCCACCCTTTGCCATTTTTTTCAAAGTTTTTAATGCAAATTCATTAAATTTTGATAAATTTGCCATTTTTGCATATCTAAATAGAAATGAAATATTTGCAGCATTTGGAAACTTAGGAGCAGAACCAAATCCTCCATAAGTAGGATCTCCCAGTTGGAATAAATTCATTGCAGCTTCATCAAGTAAAGTGCGTTCTAATTTTGAGGGAGTTGTAATTTTTTCAGTTTTCTGTAATGCGTAAAGAAAACTCTCTGCAGATTTTTCAACATCTTTTGGTTTCTCTTTCCAAGCTTGTGCTAATTGTCTACAGATACTTCCGAATCCAGGACGTCCATAGGAATCCAAAACAGGAAAATATGTTCCAGCATAGAATGGTTTTTGATCAGGTGTAAGAAAAATACTCAGTGGCCAACCACCTTGACCCGTAGCTATTTGACAAACTTTTTGATAAATATCATCAATATCAGGACGTTCTTCACGATCAACTTTTATGTTTACAAAATGTTCATTCATAAATTCAGCAACATCATTATTTTCAAATGATTCATGTGCCATTACATGACACCAATGGCATGCACTATATCCAATACTTAGAAAAATAGGCTTGTTCTCATCTTTTGCTTTTTTTAGTGCTTCATCATTCCACCCATACCAATCAACGGGATTATCAGCATGTTGAAGTAAGTAAGGACTGGTTTCATGAATTAGATTATTTCCAGCCATAATTTACTAAAGTGTTTTGAATATTTGTACCTAGATATGGAAATCATCACCAAATTCCCTTACCCTCAGTCAATTCATAAATTCGGACATTGATTCTTTTGAGAAATTTAGATTTTGATTTGTCTGCTTTTTTATCATGACTATAGTCTTTTTTCTTTAGAAGTTCCTCTAGTCTTGCCAATTGTTCTAGAGATAATTTATCAAACTCATGTTTGGAAGAAGAAATTAAGGTTAGTAGTTTTACTCGTTCACGATCTTCAGAAGTAACATCAGTCATACCATAATGGATACTTTTTTTAAAATAAATCTTATCTTGATTGAAATAATTCAAAGAAAAAATTAAAACAGTATGTTAAAATTCAATGAAAAAATTTTTGAATTATGGAAAAAATGCGTGCAATGGTGCTTTCAGAATGTGCAAAAATTGAAACTAATCCTTTGAAATCAACTGAAATAGATAAACATGAAATTAAGGAATCAGATGAAATTCTACTTAAAATTGAAGCATGTGGTGTTTGTCACTCACAACTTCATGGAATAGAAGGAGATTGGCAGCATATTGGAATTCCAGCAACATTACCGATTGTTCCAGGACATGAAGTTGTTGGAAAAGTAATTGAAATTGGAAAAGATGTGACCAAATTCAAAATAGGAGAAAGAGCAGGAATCACACCGTTACTTGAAGCATGCAAAGAATGTCAATATTGTGAAGAGGAAAAAGAGTACCTTTGTGAATCGTCAAAAATAACAGGTGAAACTCTGAAAGGAGGATACTCTGAATACATTACAGTTAAACAAGATTTTGCAACTAAAGTTCCAGAAAAAATGAAATCAGAATATGCAGCACCACTATTTTGTGCAGGAATTACAGCTTACAAAGCAGTCAAAGCAGCAGAGCCAACATTAGATAAAAAAATAGGAATTTTTGGAATTGGAGGAGTAGGTCACATGGC
>JGI20155J14468_10001403_pt1 | contig 18954 bp, 16 predicted proteins | sample COG_05_FD_14468 | JGI IMG/M metagenome (IMG submission 14468) | reverse complement strand
CGCTAATGAAAGAACTAAAATCATCCATACTGCAACTAACATATAAGTAAGCTTTCCTAGAAAACCTGCTGGTCCTGTAGCACCAAAAACTGAATTAGAAGATCCGCCTCCAAAAGCAGCTCCCATATCAGAACCTTTGCCTTGTTGCAGCATCACAAGAATTATAATTGCGACTGCTAATAAAATACTTAAAACAGTTATAAAAGTTACCATGCTTAAAATCCTCTATTCTTAAATATGTTTACAATCTCTGCAAACTCTTTTCCGTTAAGAGAAGCTCCTCCAATAAGAGCTCCATCTATATATTTTTCTTTAAATAAAACTTCTGCATTCTTGCTTGTAACGCTTCCACCGTATAAAACATTTGGGGTGAAGTTATTTTTAGATGACGATTGTACTATATCTTTTATAAATTTATGAGTGGCATTTATATCCTTAACATCTGGGATCTCGCCAGTGCCAATTGCCCATATGGGCTCATAAGCAATTGTAAAACCATCTAAAAGCTCAAGATCGCTGAGGGATTCAATTATTTGCTTTTCTAAAAAATTATTTGTCGTGCCTGCTAATTGTTGCTCTTTAGGTTCTCCAATACAAAATATAACTTGGAATCCACTTTCTTGAGCTGTAATTAATTTTTGCCTCAAAAACATATTACTTTCATCAAAGATTTCTCTTCTTTCTGAATGACCAACTATTGAAAAACAACATCCTATATCTTTACAAGCATTAACTGATATAGACCCTGTTCTTGCTCCGCTCGATGAATCTATATCTTGTGATCCTATGCTGAGACCCAAATTAGAGGTAAGACTGATCATTTGGTCTAAATAGGTAAAAGGTGGGCAGATTGCTACATTAGAAATTTCTGAATCATTAATGGAATACTTAAAATCATGAATCCACGATTTATTTGATTCTAAAGATCCATTTGACTTCCAATTTCCAATAATAGATAAACTCATAATTTAAGATTTTGACGAGATGAGTTTTGCAATATCTTTAGCAAACTTTTTAGCTACCGCTTCTTCAGAAGCTTCAACCATAACCCTAATGATACTTTCGGTTCCAGAGGGACGAACTAAAACTCTTCCAACCGTAATATCTGATTCTATATCTTTTACAAATGATGTTATTTCTGAATCATTAATAATATCTTTATTCTTTACTGGTATGTTGATATTAATTTGCGGAAATTTTTTATAGTTTATTAAGACCTCTTTAGGATCTTTTTCTAACATAAGCAATGAACTAATTACTTTTAACGCAGCAATTGTGCCATCACCAGTACTTACAAGATCTCTACATATAATATGACCTGAACTTTCACCCCCAAGCATCCACCCTTTCTCAGTAAGCATTTTACTGACATATTTATCTCCAACGTCAGCTCGTATAAATTTATAACCTAATTGCTGGATAGCTTTTTCAAGTCCAAAATTTGACATTAGAGTTCCTACAACTCCTGACCATGATCCAGTTCTATTTGGATTTGCAAAGGCTAGAATATATAAAAGATCATCACCATCTAAAATATTACCTTCTCTGTCAATAAGAATGACTCTATCACCATCACCATCCAAAGTTACACCATAATCTGCTCTATGCTTTAAAACCATTTCTTGAGCAAGTTTAGGATGGGTAGAGCCACATTCATGATTAATGTTAAAACCATCAGGTTCTACTCCGAAAGGAATAACCTCTGCTCCAAGCTCTTTAAATATTTCTGGACTAACTTTGTAACAAGCGCCATTCGCACAATCTATTACTATTCGCAAATTATTAAAGGATATATCTGCTGGAACAGTCGACTTACAGAATTCAATATATCTAGCTGTAGATTCATGAAAAGCTTCTGCCTTTCCAAGGCTTGAAGTTTCAACTAGATTTAAATCTGATTTAAGAACTTTTTCTATTTTTAGCTCAATATCTCTTGAGATTTTTACACCATTAGCATCAAAAATCTTTATACCGTTATCAAGAAAATTGTTATGGGAAGCGCTTATAACAAGGCCAAATTGTTTTCTAGAAGTTTTTGTAAGATAAGCAACTCCAGGAGTTGGAATTGGTCCAAGAAGTCGTACATTGATTCCGGCTGCAATAAATCCTGCCTCTAAAGCTGCCTCCAGCATATACCCAGATACTCGAGTGTCTTTGCCAATCATGACGCTTTCGAGACCTTCTTCTTTAAGTACAATGCCTGCTGCATGACCAATCTTAAGACAGACCTCAGGAGTGATCTCTGTTTGAACAGGTCCTCTTATACCATCTGTTCCAAATTTTAAATCCATAATCAGGGATTATAGCTCTTCTGCAGGACCTTTTATTGAAGTTTTAGTAGATTTAGTTTTAGAAGAAGAATCATTATCATCAGACCAATCTTTTGGTGCTCTTGGTTTAGCGCCAACCATAATGTCATCAATTTGATCTGCATTAATAGTTTCATACATTAATAATGCTGAAGCCATCTCATGCAACTTATCTAAATTATCATTTAAGAGTTTTTGTGATCTTGTGTAACAAGTATCAATAATCATTTTCACTTCTGAATCAATTATTTTCGAAGTTTCATCACTTCTTATACTTGCAGGTGCTGTTGCAGAACGTCCTAAGAATGGACTGCCTTCATCTTCACCAAACTTTAAAGGACCAAGTGCATCTGAAAGACCCCATTTGGTAACCATATTTGTGGCTATGTTTGTTGCAACTTCAATATCATTAGAAGCTCCTGTTGTAATTCCTTTTGGGCCATTAATAATTTCTTCAGCGATTCTTCCTCCATATAAAGCACATATTCTAGATAGGAGATATTCTTTACTTTGCATGTAAGTATCTTCTTCTGGAAGGAACATCGTGACGCCTAAAGCTCTACCTCTTGGGATTATTGTAACTTTATACACAGGATCATGAAGAGGAACTAATCTACCAATGATTGCATGCCCTGCTTCATGATAAGCAGTTATTCTTTTTTGCTCTTCACTTAGAATCATTGATTTCCTTTCTGCTCCCATCATGATTTTATCTTTAGCTAAATCAAGATGAGATTGTTCAATTTTTTTATCTTCATAACGAGCAGCAAATAAAGCGGCTTCATTTATTAAATTAGCTAAATCTGCACCAGAGAAACCAGGTGTTCCTCTTGCTATAACTGAAGCGTCGACATCAGCAGCAAGCGGGACTTTTCTCATGTGAACTTTAAGAATCTGCTCTCTTCCTCTTATGTCGGGAAGATCAACTACAACTTGTCTATCAAACCTTCCCGGTCTTAATAGAGCAGGATCAAGAACATCGGGTCTATTTGTTGCTGCGATTACAATGACGCCATCGTTTCCTTCAAATCCATCCATTTCTACCAATAGTTGATTAAGAGTTTGCTCTCTTTCATCATGTCCGCCGCCCAATCCAGCGCCTCTATGCCTACCGACAGCATCAATTTCATCAATAAATACAATGCAAGGTGATTGTTTTTTAGCTTGCTCAAACATATCTCTTACTCTTGAAGCACCAACACCTACAAACATTTCAACAAAATCAGACCCGGAAATAGTAAAGAATGGAACCTTAGCTTCTCCTGCAACAGCTCTAGCAAGGAGAGTCTTACCAGTACCTGGAGGACCTACCATAAGAACGCCTCTAGGAATTTTTCCACCTAATTTCTGAAACTTTGTTGGATCTCTTAAAAAGTCTACAAGCTCTTGCACATCCTGCTTTGCTTCTTCACAACCAGCAACATCCTTGAAATTTGTCTTTACCTTGCCACCTTCCATTAACTTGGCTTTACTTTTACCAAATGACATAGGGCCACCTTTTCCTGACATGCCGCCTTGCATTTGTCTCATGAAGAAAAAGAAAATTCCAAGTAAAAGTAATATTGGAAATGCTCCGACAAGTAATTGTGACAAAATTGAAGGCTGTTCAACTTTCTCATACACAGCAATAATTCCATTTTCTTGAATGGCTTTATCTAGCATGTCATCTCGTTTAAAAATTGGATAGTTTGTTTCAAACTTTGAACCATCTAGTCTGTCACCAGTTATGGTCATTTGATCGCCTTTATACACAACCTTAGCAACTCTATCGGATAGAACTTCTTGTCTAAATTGAGAATAACTTATCTGCTCTCTAACATTTGCAGACTCTATGTTGTTAAAAACGTACATTAATAATGACCCGAGGATAACCCAAACCATTATATTTCTTAAAAAATTACTGTTCATTCCTTAAAAGCTCCGTATAAATAAATTTCAGCAGATTGTTTCTTTGATGCAGCAGGCTTAAATATCTGCACATCATCAAATAAACCCTTCATTTTAGTTTTCAACTTCTTAAGCATACTATTTTGAAAAGTCTTAATTATGAAAACACCTTTAGACTTATCTAAATATTCTACAGCAACATTTAAGGTAATGTCATTTAGCTCATAAATATTTGATTCATCAATTACGCTTATACCAGTTAAATTGGGGGCTAAATCTGAAATAACAAGATGAAATGTGCCCTTTAGTTCAAAAATCTCTTTGGTACTGTCTATATCTTCAATTCTTATTTTATGAAATTTAACTCCATCAATAGGATCGATATCTAATATATCAAGAGCATAAACGTTAGCTTCTTTTATTCTATGCCTGATAAATTGAGACCATCCGCCAGGAGCAGCGCCTATATCAAGAACATTTTTACATCCCTTCAGGGCTTTTGTTTTTTCAACAATCTCTTCTAGCTTGAAGACTGCTCTTGATCTATATCCAAGTTTTTTAGCTTTTAGTCCCCAGTTATCAAGATGCATAAAATTTTATAATAAGATTATATATGACTAACTTTTTCAACCTCATATGAAATTGAGCCAGCAGGAGTTGAAATAGTGACCTCATCGCCTACATATTTTCCAAGTAATCCTCGTGCAATTGGGGTATCAATGGAAATTAGTCCTATTTCAGGATCAGATTCTAAATTACCAACTATTTTATAAGTAACAGACACATCATTTTCAAAATCAAATAATTTGATTGTCGAGCCGAAAACCACTCTACCAGTTTCAGGTATTTCTTTAACATCTATAACCTGAGCATTTGCAAGAGATGATTCTATTTCAGCTATTTTAGCTTCTACTAAGCCTTGCAATTCTTTGGCTGCATGATATTCAGCATTTTCTTTTAAGTCGCCATGNGCTCTAGCTTCAGCTATAGATTCAGAAATTTTTGGTCTTTCNTCAAACTTCAACTTTGCTAGCCTCTCTTTAATGGCAGCTTCGCCATCTTTTGTAATAGCAGATTTACTCATANGATTATTATAACAAGAGGATGTTACTTTTTATTAATTTCCTGAAGTGATAGATATGACCAGTCAGACTCCAAACTGCTCAGAGCNTCAACAATCGCCAAAGCTCCAAACATGGTTGTTGTACAAAATATCTTATTNTGAAGAGCAGTTTGTCTTATTGAAGCTGAGTCATTAATTGATTGCTTGCCTTCAGTGGTATTTATTACGAGATTAATATTGCCATTAACCATTTCGTCAACTATATGAGGCCTACCTTCCATAACTTTATTAACTTTTNTTACAGGGTAGCCAATTTTTTTAATATATTTAGCTGTATGAAGAGTTGCTACTATATTGAATCCTTTGTTAATAATTTGAGGAACCAACTCATCGAGGTATTTCTTATCTGAATCTTTCACACTTATAAAAGCTGTGCCTTTTCTAGAAAGAGTNTTGCTAGCTGCTTTTTGAGCTTTTGCATATGCTTCTCCAAAATTCTTACCTATTCCCATAACTTCACCAGTTGATTTCATTTCAGGGCCTAAAATGGGATCAACTAAAGGGAATTTATCAAATGGTAAAACCGCTTCTTTAACAAAATAAAGATTCTCTGGAAGTTTATTTGAAAAATTTTGTTCTAGTAAAGACTTTCCTATCATAGCTTTTGAAGCAGCCATTACCAGTGAACTACTTATAGCTTTAGAAATGAATGGAACTGTACGAGAGGCTCTAGGATTAACTTCTATTATGTATATTTCGTCACCTTTTACAGCGAATTGAATATTCATAAGACCAATAATATTTAACTCTTTGGCAATATTAATTGATTGGCGCTCTAATTCATTTATGATTTCAGTTCTTAGATTATATGGTGGCAAAGAACATGCAGAGTCCCCAGAGTGAATGCCTGCTTGTTCAATATGTTGCAATATGCCACCAATCAAAATATTGACTCCATCAGATATGACATCGACATCAATTTCTATGGCATCAGTTANATAACTATCTAGAAGGATTGGTTTTTTATTAGACACTTCNACAGCCTCTTTAAGATAAAGTTCTAATTCATTATCATTATGAACAAGCTGCATGGCTCTTCCGCCTAGCACATAAGATGGTCTCACAACAATTGGATAGCCAATCTTAGATGCAGAAATAAGNGCTTCTTCTGTATTTCTTACTGTTGTATTCATTGGTTGTTTTAAATCTANTTTTTCTACTAATTCTTGAAATCTTTCTCTATCTTCAGATCTATCAATAGCATCTACATTGGTACCAAGAATATTGACTCCCGCATCTTCAAGAGTTGAAGCAAGCTTGAGTGGTGTTTGTCCGCCAAATTGAATAATTGCTCCATTAGGATTTTCAATCTCAATAATATCCATAATTTTTTCNGATGTTACTGGTTCAAAGTAGAGCCTATTTGAAACATCATAATCNGTTGAAACAGTTTCGGGATTGCAATTGACCATTATCGATTCATAGCCCTCCTCTTGCATTGCAAGAGATGCATGAACGCAACAATAATCAAATTCTATTCCTTGTCCTATTCTATTTGGACCACTCCCTAATACCATTACTTTTCTATTATTTGTTACATTGCTTTCACACTCTCCACCATAGGTTGAATACATATAACAAGTTGAAGTTAAAAATTCTGCCGCACACGTATCAACTCTTTTAAATACTGGCTTAATATCATTTTTTATTCTGTAACACCTTACATCTGCCTCAGAACTTCTAAGCAAGTTAGCAAGCCTTGAATCAGAATAGCCGATTTTTTTTAAGCTAAATAACTCTTCAGAGTTAATATCTAGAAGATTTTTTTCTATGAGTATTTTTTCTTGACTTATGATATTTTGAATTTCATTTAAGAACCAAAAATCAATACCACAAAGATGATTGATTTTTTCGATACTCCAGCCATGTCTTATAGCATCTGCAACATAAAAAATCCTTTGGGGGCCAGGAAATGATAATTCATATCTTAGTTTTTCTTCAGCATTATCTTTTTTAGATAAAACAGAATTTAACCCATCTAAGCCCTCCTCCATACTGCATAGTGCTTTTTGAAGAGATTCTTGAAAATTAGTTCCAATAGCCATTACTTCACCAACTGATTTCATTTGTGTAGTAAGTCTATCGTTTGCCTGAGTAAACTTCTCAAAAGCAAATTTTGGAATTTTAGTAACTATGTAATCAATTGAAGGCTCNAAAGANGCNGGGGTAAGTCCTCCTGTAATATCATTCTGAAGCTCATCAAGTGTATATCCAACAGATAAAAGCGCCGCTACCTTTGCAATTGGAAATCCAGTCGCTTTAGATGCTAAAGCAGATGATCTGCTAACTCTCGGGTTCATTTCAATTACTATCATTCTTCCATCTTCAGGATTGACTGCAAATTGAACATTGGAACCACCAGTTTCTACGCCAATTTCACGCAAAATTGCAAAAGAAGCATTTCTCATTCTTTGATATTCTTTATCAGTTAGAGTTTGAGCGGGAGCTATGGTTATAGAGTCGCCTGTATGGACACCCATAGGGTCGAAATTTTCTATTGAGCAAATAATAATNCAGTTGTCTTTTTTATCTCTAACAACCTCCATTTCAAATTCTTTCCAACCTATTAATGATTCGTCTATTAGTAGTTCACTTGTAGGAGAGAGCTCTAAGCCTTTTTCACAAATTGCTTTAAATTCTTCAATGTTATATGCAATTCCTCCACCTGTTCCCCCCATTGTGAATGACGGCCTTATAATTGCAGGGAAACCCACTTCTTTTTGAACTCTTAAGGCATCATCTAAATTGTGTGCAATTCCTGATTTTGGTGTTTCTATACCAATAGATTGCATTGTTTGGTCAAATAATTGTCTATCTTCTGCTTTATCAATAGCTTCTCTGGATGCCCCTATCAAAATCACTCCATGCTTTTTTAGAACGCCTTCTTTTGCAAGCGATAAAGCACTATTGAGAGCTGTTTGCCCACCCATTGTGGGAAGGATTGCATCAGGCTTTTCTATTTCAATTATTTTTTCAATATTTTCCCAGTGAATTGGTTCAATGTAGGTAGCATCTGCAAGAAGAGGGTCTGTCATGATGGTTGCTGGATTTGAATTAACTAAAATTACTCTATATCCAGCATCTTTTAATGCCTTACAGGCCTGCGCTCCAGAATAATCAAATTCACATGCCTGACCAATAATTATTGGGCCTGCTCCAATAATTAAAATTGACGAGATATCAGTTCTTTTTGGCATTGTTTTCTATTAAGAGGTTAAATTGTTTAAAGAGACATTGGATGTCTTGAGGTCCTGGGCTTGCCTCGGGATGTCCTTGAAAGCTAAACGCTGGTTTATTAATAAACTCTATACCCTGAAGTGACTTATCAAATAAAGATATATGTTTAGGTTTAATATTTTTACCTAAAGTTGAAGCATCAACTGCAAAACCATGGTTTTGAGATGTAATAAAAACCTCTTTAGAGTCAATATCTTGGACTGGATGATTAGCTCCATGGTGTCCAAATTTCATTTTATTGGTTTTAGCCCCTCCCCCTAAAGCCAATAGCTGATGACCTAAACAAATTCCAAATATAGGCATATTAATTTGTAAAAATTTCTGAATATTATCAATTGCGTAATCGCATGGTTCAGGATCGCCAGGTCCATTTGATAAAAATATTCCATCTGGAGATAAAGCCATTACATCATCAAATGATGTCTGAGCATTAACTACAGTGACTTTCCCTACATGTTCGGCTAGAAGTCTAAGAATATTTCTTTTAATACCAAAATCGTATGCAACTATCTTTAAATTGCTTGAAGATTTTTTATAATCTGGCCAAATTCCCTCTTCCCAAACATATTGTTTTGAAGTGCTTACTTCTTTAGCAAGATCCAAACCTTCTAGCCCATCAAAATCTACGGCATTCCTATGAGCCTGATCAATTGTGCATTTAGAAGAAGCTGCAATACAACAACTCATAGATCCATTTTCTCGAAGATGGTTTGTAAGTTTTCGAGTGTCTATTCCTGAGATTGCAATTACATTTTGTTCTATTAAAAAATCTTCTAAGCTAGAGGAGGATCTCCAGTTACTGGGATTTTTAGAAAACTCTTTCACCACTATTCCAGATGCATGAATTTTAGGTGATTCCATATCATCTTCATTAATACCAGTATTACCAATATGTGGATGAGTAAAAGTGATTATTTGTTTTTTGTATGATGGATCAGTAATTATTTCTTGGTAACCGGTCATGGATGTATTGAATACAATTTCACCAATTTCAACTTTTTCTATACCAAACCCTACTCCATCAAATATACTTCCATCTTCAAGAACTAATATCGCTGGAAAAGACATTAAAACTTACCTCTTTGATATAAGTTTGTAGGAAGAATAGTGAGGGAAAAATAAGAAAATTTTTCGGATTTTAATGGGCTAAAATATTGAGCAAGCATTAAAATTGTACTTTACAGATTAAAGTCTATGACGTCTACTAATTAATAAAAAAAATATGAAAATTTCAATTAAATCTAATGATGAGATCAAAAAGATGCGAATTGCAGGCAAGTTAGCTGCAGAAGTTTTAGAGATGATTACACCATTTGTGCAACCAGGTATTTCTACTGGAGAGCTTGATGCAATGTGTTTTAAATATATAACTGAGGAACAAAAAGCAATTCCTGCAAATATTGGTTACAACGGCTTTAAGAACACAATATGCTCAAGTCTAAACAATGTTATTTGTCATGGAATTCCTGATAATAATAAAATCTTAAGAAATGGAGATATTTTAAATATTGATGTGACTGTTATTAAAGATGGTTGGCATGGAGATACCTCTAAGATGTTTCTAGTTGGTAAGTGTCAGGCTCATAATGAAAGACTTGTAAGGGTTACTCAAGAATGCTTATACAAAGCAATCGAAGTGGTGAGACCGGGGGTTTATCTTGGTGATATAGGGAATGCTATTCAACAACATGCGGAAAAAAATTATTACTCAGTTGTTGAAGATTATTGCGGTCATGGCATCGGAGATGTTTATCATGAAGAGCCTCAAATCCTTCACTATGGAAAACCTAAGACAGGCATTCAAGTTCAAGAAGGTATGTGCTTCACAATAGAACCCATGATTAATCAGGGAAGTAAATTAAATAAAGTTCTGTCAGATGGCTGGACTGTTGAAACCAAAGATGGGAGAAACTCTGCTCAATGGGAACATACCTTGGCTGTCACAAGAGATGGTGTTGAGGTTCTTACAAAAAGATCTGAAGAAAATATATGAAAAAAGATCTAGAAAATCTAGATTTTAAGTTCTGGTCATGGTTTCCTTCGGGGATAAAAGATCCAAAAAGAATTAATTATTTTTTAAATCAAAGATCTAAATTACTAGACCGAGAAATTATAAAAAAATTCGAAGATTTTAATCTGCAAGAAGATTTTAGTTTATTTGCAATTGGAGGATATGGAAATAAAGAAATATTTCCCTCTTCTGATATTGATATTTCAATCCTACAAATTAACTCAAAAATTAAAGACTATTCAAATTTAGAAAAATTTGTAGCCTCTTTGTGGGATTTTGGTCTTAAGGTTGGGCATTCTGTAAGAACAGAACAAGATATAAAAAAAATAGTTACTTCGGATATAAAAGAATTTACATCCTATTTAAGCTTGAGACCTCTATCAGCAAATAAAAAATCGCTTGAAATAATAAATAAAATTATTGAAAAAAAAGAAAAATTATTTCCAAATAATAAATTCTTTATAAAGAAAAAAATTGAACAGGAAAATAGATATCTCTCATTTGACTCAACAGAATTTAATCTTGAGCCTGATCTTAAGGAGTCTCCAGGTAGCCTAAGAGACTTTCAAACCGCATCTTGGATTCTAGATCATTGTTTTAAAATAAAATCACATTCTGATATTACGAATTCTAATATTTTTAATACAAATGAATTTAAGCAATTAGTAGATGCACACAATTTTATTAAGTTACTTCGCTATGCAATTAATTTAATTCAAACGAATTCTAGAAATAGACTTAGCTTTAACTCACAAATTGAATTAGCAAAAAAAGCAAATATTAAAGCATCTAAAGCTAAGCAGCCGGTTGAAAAACTTATGCAGCTGTATTATTCCAATGCCGAAAAGCTATCTATTTTTAATGAAACTATATTTGATCTATATGAGGAAAAAAACCTTTTAAGAGTTAAAAGAGATTATGGAGAGTTTTTTATAAAAAATAATAGGATAGGATTGAAAAATGAAGATCTCAAAAACAACAAACATCTCATATTTAAAATTTTTATTAAGCTTGGTCAAAGAAAAGATATAACTAATATTGATACTAGAACATCGAAGATATTGAAGGAAAATATTTTGTTAATTGATAAAGATTTTAAGAATGACATAAACTTTTCAAAGCAATTTTTAGAAATACTTAGATCTCCATATAACCTCTCATCGATTCTAAAAAAAATGAAAAGGCTTGGAATAATTCAAGCTTATATTAAAGAATTTGAAGAAGTTATTGGGCAAATGCAATTTGATTTATTTCATGTCTACACAGTTGATGAGCATACTTTCAAGGTTGTAAGAAATATGCGACAAATGAAAATAAATCATATTGATGAAGGCTTTGAAATAGAAACTGAATTAATTAATAGATTGCCAAAAATAGAAATTCTCTATTTAGCTGGACTTTTTCATGATTTGGGCAAGGGCAAAGGAGGTAATCATTCAGAAATTGGTGCAAAAACAAGCTATAAGTTTGCAAAAAAGATTGGAATGTCTATGCATGATTCAGAGTTGGTTTCTTGGCTAGTTTTAAATCATTTAGAAATGTCATCTATTTCTCAAAGAAAAGATATTTATGACCCTTCAACAATTAAAGATTTCGCGAGCTTATGTGGGAATATCGAAAGATTAAATTATTTATACCTTTTAACAATAAATGATATTAGAGCCACTAACCCAACTATTTGGAATGGATGGAAACATGAACTACTAAGATCGCTATTTTTTAATACTAGAAGTAGATTAAATAAAGAGCCTGAATTAAGTTTTAAAAAGATAGCTCAAGATAGAATTAAAAGCATTGTGAAAGATTTAGGTCATGGTGATAAGAATATTATTAGTGACTTGTGGAAAAATATAAATGAAAATTATTTTGGTAGATTCAGCTCATCACAACTAGAATGGCAGGCTCAATCAATTATTAAAGTTAAAGCTGATGACGATGTGATTGAATTAAGGCAAAATTTTGAAAGTCTTTTAGAAATTTTTATTAAAGTAAAAAATATGAATGGTTTATTCCTTCGATTAGTAGAGATTTTTGATTCACTAGGTGTTGAAATTATTGATGCTGATATTGCAACAACTAAAGACCAAAAAATAGCATTAAATACTTTTATAGCCTCCTATAAATATAAATCCAAAAAATTAACACAAAATGATATAAAGGATTTGTTATCTAAAATTCATGCAATCTTTGATGGTACAAAAATTATTAAAAGGATGGTTCATGATAAAAATGGTAATAGTCATTTTAAAAATCCAACTAAAATTACTGAATCTATTGATGAAGAGAATAGAAGAAATATTATAACCATTGAAACAATTAATAGCTCAGGCCTTCTTGTGAAAATAGCAGAAATTTTTAAAAATTATGAGGCATCTATTCACTCTGCAAAAATCACCACTCTTGGAGAGAAAGTCGAAGATACCTTTTTTATTGAAGATCTTAGAACTAACTTAATTTCAAGAAATAAAATGCAAAGCATTAAAAAAGCTCTTTCAGAAATTATATAAATCAAAGCATGAGGATTATAATGATTTCATGAAAATTAATGCCTTAGGATTAACTACAGTATCTTCTTATGGAGATACCTTGGATGTCTTTTTTCCATTTATTAAATTTGGTGAAGATCAGCATGTTGGAGAAAAAAACTTTATTACAGCTAGTCAAAATAAAAATTTAATCGAGGTAAACTGCGATTTAAAGGATCTTGAAAAGCCAATAAAAGATCTTGCCGATGCTTATCTTAGGCTTCATCTCCTTTCATATAAATTTGTTTTACCTAATTCAATTAGTCTGGAAGGACTTTTTGAAATTTTACCAAATGTGGTTTGGACAAATTATGGAGCGGTCTCACCAAAGGAGATAGACAAAAAGCTTTTAAATTCAAAGCTTCAAAATAAAAGTTTGACTATCAAATCTATTGATAAATTCCCACGTCTAACCGACTTTATTGTTCCAAAAGGAGTTCGGATTGCAGATGCATCTAGAGTTAGATTAGGAGCATATTTAAGTGAAGGCACTACAATTATGCATGAAGGTTTTGTAAATTTTAATGCTGGGACGCTGGGCAAAGCCATGATTGAGGGGAGAATTTCTGCAGGAGTTTTGGTTGGATCTAATTCTGATCTAGGTGGCGGTTCTAGCACCATGGGAACACTTTCAGGCGGAAATACTACAAAGATATCAATTGGTGAGAACTGTTTGTTAGGGGCTAACTCAGGCTTAGGAATTCCATTAGGAAATAATTGTATTATTGAAGCTGGCTTATACTTAACNGCAGGAACAAAAGTTACTCTTTCAGATAATTCTATTGTTAAAGCTTTAGAATTGGCAAATAAAGATAACCTTTTGTTTNTAAGAAACTCTACTTCGGGAATNGTTGAAGCTAAAATCAATAAATCGCTACTTGAATTAAANCCTAAACTGCACAAAAATAATTAATCATGAATAACAATCTTATTGATCTAGCAAAGTCACTATTAGAAATAAAATCACTTAGTCCTAATGATAANGGCTGTTTTGATGTTGTAGAAAGTTATCTGGAACCTCTTGGTTTTGAGACTAAAAGAATTAATTACTTAAATATTGAGAATTTATATTCTTCTATAGGCTCTAGAGGGCCTTTATTTTGCTTTCTAGGTCACACAGATGTTGTGCCTTCTGGCCCAGAAGAGTTATGGGATATTGATCCCTTTAAACCCGAGGTAATTGATGATTATTTAATCGGCAGAGGTGCAGCTGATATGAAGGGCGCTGTAGCGACCTTTCTATTAGCAGTCAAAGAATTTTTAAATGAAAATCCTAATCCTAATTATAGAATTTGTGTATTTCTAAACAGCAATGAAGAAGGCGAGCGTGAAAATGGAAAAATTGATAGAGTGATAAAAGACCTTCAAGATGATGGTGAGTTTATTGATTACTGCTTAGTTGGTGAGGCTAGCTCATCAGCAAAACTGGCAGATACTATTAGATTGGGACGAAGAGGTTCTTTAAGTGGAATTTTAAAAATAAATGGTAAACAAGGTCATGTTGCTTATCCAGAAAAAGTTAAGAATCCGATTCATATTGCTGGAACACTGATAGATATCTTAAAACAAACTGAGTGGGATAAAGGAAATGAATTCTTTCAACCTACTAGTTTTCAAATATCCAATATTAGCTCAGGAACTGGTGCAACTAATGTGGTTCCAGGAGACTTAGAGATGAAATTTAATATAAGATTTTCATCTGAATCATCTGAAGAATCATTAAAAGAAAAAATACTTCAAATTCTAGATAGAAATAATATTGATTATGATATCGAATGGGCTTTAAATGCCATTCCATTTATTACCAAAAAAACTTTCTTTAAAGATGTAATTATAAAATCTATAAATGATGTTGTAGGTTACAAACCTCAAATAAATAATGGTGGAGGAACATCAGATGGGAGATGGATTGCGCCTATGGGAACCGAGGTAGTTGAATTAGGTCCAATTAATGAAACTATTCATCAGATTAATGAAAAGGTAAATATTCATGATTTAGATAATTTAAAAAATATTTATAAAAAAATCCTTATTAATCTAAATCAATCTTAGAAACTTTTTTTTCTTTTCTTTTATATTTAGTCTTATCTTGATGAGTTTTTGGCTTATGAAGCTTGTCCATATTTTTTTTTACAGGATCCTTTTTCTTCATAAGCTTTTTTTACTCTGCTTTCTGAACGTCCTCAGCTTTTATTACAAAAGAAAGCGCTATTAAAATCACAGCAATAATTAAATAATACTGAATCATAAATGCAAATATAGGCTCAATGGATAAAAGACCTTCAGACATGGCATCTCCACCGAGCAATCCAGCCAAAACTCCACCAATAGCTGATGCAAGGAACCACAATCCAAACATTTGACCCATATATCTCTTTGGAGAATATTTAGAAAAAGCAGCCAAGCCTATAGGTGAAAGAGCTAGCTCACCCCACGTTTGTATTGCATATGTTATCAAGAGCCATTGCATGCCAACAGGAGCAGAAACCATTGCAAGATTTACAGCATAGATCATTACAATAAAACTAAGAGCCATAAATAAAAGCCCTATTGCAAATTTTAAAGGCAGAGATGGGTTCATATTGATCCTGCCTAGATAGGCCCACATTCCAGCAAATATTGGAGCAAATGTTACAACTAAAATTGGATTAGCAAATTGAAGCCATCCAATAGGCATAGCAAAATTTCCAATTGTTAAGTCTGTGTAATCTCTAGCAAAAATACTTAAGGAGCTTGCAGACTGATCAAAACCTGACCAAAAAGCAGCAGCACCAATAAAAAGTACAAATAAAAGTAAAAGATTTTTTCTTTCAGCTGAGTTTAATCCAGCAAAAATAAATAAATACAGAAAATAAAGTCCAGCAACAGTAGTTAAAAAATATGCAAAATTTTCAGCAAAAGCTCTTGGATCAAAACTTACTAAGCCTAAGAGACCCATGCCAATGACAATAAACATTCCAACTAAGCTAAGTTTTGTCCATTTAATAAGATTGGCTCGCTTATCATCTGGCATATTATTGGGTTCGGCGCCAGCAGAACCAAGTAAATGTCTAAATTTAATATATTGATAAACACCAAAAGACATTCCTATACCAGCAGCACCAAATCCATAATGCCATCCAATTTTTTCGCCCAAGTAAGAACAAATAAGGAATCCTAAGGTAGATCCAATGTTTATAGACATGTAGAAAATCGTGTAGCCAGATTCACGTCTATCATCATTGTCTTTATAAAGATTTCCAACAATTGTAGAAATATTACCTTTTAATAATCCTGTTCCTAAGACGATAAGAATAAGACCAAGGAAGAATGTTTGCTCTAAAGGAATGGCTAATGTGAAGTGGCCTAAAGCAATAATAATTGCTCCAATCAATACTCTGCCTTTTGATGACCCAATATATTGTCAGCAATCCACCCACCTGGGACAACCATGAAATAAACAAATCCAACATATATCCCATATATTGCATTAGCTTCAATAGCTGACCAACCAAGCCCTGGATTAAAACCTGTCATAGCACCAGTCATGTAAAGGACTAGCAAAGCTCTCATACCATAATATGACATTCTCTCCCACATTTCTGTAAGAAATAAAGTTCTTAAGCCAATAGGGTGTCCAAAAAATCCTTTATCCATAATCATATTTCCTTTTATGTTGGTCGAAGATTAAAATACTATAACTATTATGAATACACAATATAAAAATGTTTACCCTTTTAAGAGAATTGTTGCATCAATTTATGATAGCTTGCTTCTCCTATCAGTTATTTTTGTCTTAGGATATCTATCTGTTTTTATTTTAAATGGTTTTAATTGGGAGCTTCCAGACGATCCTAGTCAACCTATTTTACCTGGGTGGTACGCTGTATTTTTAATTAGTTTTTCAAGTTGGGGATTTTTTAGCTTCTTTTGGATTCGGGGAAATAAGACCCTTGGAATGGCAGTGTGGAATATAGAGATATATAGTATTACTGGAAATAAAGTTACTCCGCTCCAAGCTTTAAAAAGGTTTTGTTGTAATATTATTATTGTAATGGCTTTGGGAATCCCCCTTCTGCAAATATATTTTACGAAAGAGAAAATTGCTTTCAATGATATGGTCTCAGGAACAAGACTAAGAATTAATTAAATCTTTCTGTAAAAGATAAAACTTAATATTGATATTAAAAGTATTGGGAGTATGACAGCTAATAAAATACTCAGTGAGTATGTTATAAAAATACTGACTGTTAAATCCTGAATAATTCCATAAACAAAACCAGAAATAACCCCAAAAATAATTTTAGTTCCCATTGCTGATTCTCTAAGCGAACCAAACATTAAGGACCCAGCTAAAAGCATTATCGCTAATGCAGAAATTGGCAATAAGATTGTTCTATATATATTTTTTTCTAAATCAGATTTAAATGAACTACTTTTAGCTTCATTAAGGGTTCTTAAGTAACCCAATTGTTCTGTAAGTTTTATATTTTTAATATTAGGAGATGATAACTGCAATACTTTTGGAAATTCAAATGGGATTTCTTGATATGAGACCTCGCTACTTTCAAAATTTTTAAAAATATATGGTTGGGAAAGTTTAATACTATTTTCTAAAATAAAGGCCTTATTGGAACTTGTTGAATACAAGACTTTATCATTTTTAACTTTAACAATTGAAATGTCGTAAAGAGTTTCTCCGTCTTTAACAAAATATTGTAAATAAGTTCCGTCATCTTTAATCCAATTTGCTCTTACATTTTTTTTACTTTGAGAGTTAGAGGTGACCAGATTTTTTTGAACCTCGGCATTCATGGACATATCTTTAAAATAAATTTCATCGCTTACAAGAAAGATTAAAATCATCCCAATGGCACCAATCGAGGATACTATGGAAATTCTTAATGGAGAGAACCCTCCTGATCTCATAATTCCAAGATTTCCTTCCTGCTGAGAAATGCTCATTGAAATAAGCATTCCCAAGAGACATGATCCTTCTAAATAAGTTAATGCACTATGAGGTGATGTTCCCAGCACATACCTTAGCAGCTGATTAAAATTATATTCAGAAGAGATATCTTCCATTTCTCCTATAACTAGAAAAATACAATCCAGTGCTATAAATATCAAAAGGACTAAGCAAGAAATAATAAAAGTTCTCTGAATCAAGTATCTTGAAAATATACCAAAATTTGAAATCATGCTACTAGCCATATTAATAAAATAAAGATAGAAACTGTAATAATAGCTNTTTTTGAAATGCTNTTAGATGACAAGATATTAAATTCAAAATTTAAATAATATTTAGATAAATANAGTAACGATAATAATAAGAATAATGCGTGAACCCACCACAAACCAAAACTAGATAAAAANCCTCCAGTCATCATAGATTCTCTGCTAGCTACAAGTAAACTAATATAGAGCATGTAAATAAATAGTCCTGGAANAATNCCACCAAAACGACCTTGGCGAGGTTTTGCCTTGCCAACAAATATTCCTAAAAATAATAAATTTATGATGGTTAATGGAATGGAAAGATTCCATTGAAAATTGGCATCATTAGATTTTTCTTCAAAGTCATAAACTTTATTTAATCTAGCCTTTTTAGATGAATCTGAACTAGTGTCTAAGTCATAATCAAATTCACCAAATCTTGTTATGAATTGCTTATCTGGATTTATAACATCAGCATAAATTATTCCGTCTTTAAAAATAATGTTTGACGTATTATTTGAATCTGAGATTAATAATTTTTTTGAGAAAACCAAAGCTGCGGACCCGATATCTCCTGACATAAACATAACGTCTTGCAGAACCCCGTCTTGAATAGTTTTTGCTTCTATATAATTGCCCTTGCCTATCCTAGTAAGCTCATAAGGT